>OGLW01000132.1_pt1 | contig 45764 bp, 37 predicted proteins | sample 1572961 | NCBI WGS metagenome assembly OGLW01 (sample SAMEA2581880, study PRJEB24529) | metagenome | biome: Human gut stool | place: China | collected 2011
TCGTTTCCACTCACAAAGATAGTCGCGGTCTTGCTTTTCATAGAGGAAATATACTCATTAAAAGTGACTTGTGAAATTATTCGGAAGTCATTTTCATATTGACTCATCACTGTTCTCTGTTAGTTCTTCAATTCATAAAATCAATGTTTTATGGATTTGTATATTTGGACTGAACTGGCTGTTATTGGCTGCACCACCTTACCTCAACCACATATTTTTTCCTTTTTTTTCTGATACACATTCACTATATGGAAAGAATAAATAAGGCAGCACTTTTGGTAAATTTACTCTTTTGAGGAACGAAAAAGGAAGAAATTTATCAAAACCCGTAGGGCTTGGTGTTGTCGTTTTATTCTTGGAATATACCTTTGTGTTCAGAGAAATAAAGGATTAATTAAGATTATTCCATTGAAAAATAAGATATTAGACTGGCTACGGATATTGCATAATTCTCGCCATCTATGGAGTAAAAACCTAACTTCTTGGCAAGTGCTCTACTTTTGTCGTTGGCACACTCGATTCCGATATGGTTAAAACCGTATCTTCGGGCTACTTCGGTCAAGAATCGGATAAAGTGCGTACCGTATCCTACCCGTTCTTTACTAAAACCCAATCGGGCTATAATCAGGCAATCAGGTGGAAATCGGCTTTCTGCCTTTCTGATACGCAAATACAAATCTACTCGGTTATTTCTACGGGTGGTAATAATGTTATCCACCGTCAGCGATACAAGTGGTTTGCGATACTTGAACCGCTCCATCAGGTAACGGTCTATATCGGCTCTTAGTTCCTCGTATTCAATCATCGTCTTATCCCTTTCTTCTTTTTCTTTTTGCGCTTCTGTGCCTGTAAATCCTCTGCTTGTGTAGCATCATAATTATTGCTATCTCCCAATGAAAAGATAGATAACAGAGAATCACCACCACTATTATTCTGTTGATTGTAAGCGTGTTTATTATCCTGTTCGCTATCAAGATTGCAAGAAATATTGTTTTCTTTTTCACTGGATTGGAATGTTTCTTTTTTCTTTTCGCCAGTAAAATTTTGCTTCTGTAATTCAAGCTGTTCTGAGATACTGCCGTTCTTCATCGTGTTATGATACTCAAAGGATTCAGATGGTTGGCGGTCATAGCCGAACAACTTATCAAAGCCCTGTTCTGCCTGTTGGAATAGGTTCACACGGTCAAAACCGCCTGTAACCGTTCCTTTTTGGGTGTTCTTGTGGTTGGTAAGCGGAGATAACTTCTTTTTGTTGGTTTGGTCTTTACGGCTCACAATCAAATGACAGTGCATATTCAGTTCGTTATCCGAACGGCTACGGTCGAAATGTATCTTCCCGTAAAACTTTATATCCGCTTCGGATAGTCCTTTGTTGAAGTTCTTGGCATATTCAGGAATGAATACTTCCCGAATATATCGTTTCATGGCTTCGGCTTTCTCCTGTTCGGTGTTACCCATTGCCCGAAGTTCGCTTTCCGATGGGCTGACATGGATAGCAAAAAACTTTGCATCCGTTTTTAGCAGTTGCCCGATATTGTTATCTATATCCTTTATGACTTGCGATTTATAGATATTATCATCCATCAGGTTGAAAAAACCATCGGTATAGATTCCTTTCTCCATCCGTTCCAAATCTTCATGCTCCATGTACGAGGCTAATTGTCGGCTGCTACTTGCATTATTGTATGTTCCTTTCGATGGTGGAGCAAAATCTATGTGCATGGTTCTATGTATTTATCAGGTTGGTAATTTCAGTCTTTAGGCTCTCTTTCCGTTTGCTATCCATCACACCACAAGCGGATAACTCCGAATAGAGTTGTATTAGGTTTAATAGCTTCTTATAATCCCGTTGGTGTATCTGATACAGGGCAGTGAGTTGCTTTCCCTGCTGGTTGATTATATCGGCGTGCTTGCCAAACTGCTCACTTACTTTTTGCAAGACGGCTGTTTGCTTCTCCCGACTGGATTCCAATTGAGAAAGAATATGTGTTTCCAATGTCTTGCCAATGGTATCAAACCGAACGGCAACAGAGTTGGCGGTTCGTATCATGGGATTTAGTTGTTCTTCCTCGTAGTGTCGGATGAAGCGGATTATATCGTCCTGTCGTTTGTTTATTTTCGCCAGTTCCGATTTTACTGATTCGGGGGCTTCGGATGGATTGATATGTGCCCTATCAATATACCCGAAAGCCAGTTTTACAATTTCGCTCTTTTTCAGCGAATAGCGTTTGCATATCTTCTCTACCAAAGCTGCTGTTTCCTTGTCTACGGAAATAGTGGTGAATATCGTTTTCCGACTATTATTTGGCATAGTAATTACTTTTTTATAGAAATATGAATAGATAAATACCTGTTAATAAGCATTGCAACAAAAATGCTTATTACAGGTGTCATTACAGCGTGTTTTCATAACACGCTAAAGCCGAAGGCTTTGCTCCGCAGGGCAAGAGGGAAGAACAGGACTTGTCCAGTTCCCTCTTGCTTCATTTAGCGAAACGAGCCGAGCCACAGAGCGAGGCGGTTTCTGCTAAATGGGGAGCGGTGGCACTTCATCAGGCGGTAACATTATCCACCTTGTTTTGCACCGTTTTGCTTATCAAGTTGATTTTCCTTTTTGAACCGCTCATAGGTAGTACAATCGGCATTTTCTTGAACAAATGCCCGAATGTCCGATGCCCGATAATAGGTCTTATGGCTTATCGTAAAATAAGGAAGTTTGCCACTTGCCCGATACCGTTGCAGGGTTCGGAAAGATACTTTCAGCAGGAAAGCTAAATCCTGATTATCCAATATCTTGTCGTTGGGGTCTAATACGTTGTCGGTATTAACTAGCGATTTCAGGTCTTGCGTGATTTCGGTGAGTTTTTTCGATAGTCGTTCCATCCACTTATCGAAGTTTTCATTGTCTATATACATTTTGCTTCATTTTTTAGTTCAACATTATTGTTTTCAATCGATTGATGAAGCAAAGGTCGGCAAATGGGCGCAAATAAGTTAGGGGTGTACCAGTGGTACACCCCTATAAATAGTTGGTAAGTTGTTGATTTACATATATCCTTTATTCTTACTTTCTTCGGCAATGGCTTTGCGAAGTATATCTAAAAACTCGGTTACTTTGGATGGCTTACGCTTAATAACACTCTCATGCTTCTTGTGAATATCACCCAGTTTGATATTAAAGAGGTGTTCAAACGCTCTTCCGATTTCTGTTAGTGGTGATTCTGTTCCGGTATGCGTAACCACCCTTTTAGATAAGAACAATCCGCTCACTATCTCCATAATTTCAATAAGATAGGTTTCATCTGTTAAGTGGAGCGGTGACGGTGAAAAGCTATTTATTCGGTTTTGAAATGGATTTGGATACTGGATTTTCAGATTCAACAGTTCAAGTTCTGAATTGATAATTGCCAATGCCTTTTGTGAAAACAGTTTTTTAAGCGCATTTTCCCCCCTGCCCATAAAGAGGTGTTGTTTCAAGTGAGGCTATCTCAATACGGGTAGCTGTAAGAATACGATAAGTAGTAGAATAATCATTTCCATTACTCACGGTTCTAATCTGTTCGACAAATTCGCCATAGGCATTTTGTATTTCTTCGTTAATTACTTCCTGTGAGGTTTCAGACAATAGCCCGAACATCCTCGTTTGTAATAAATCATTCATCGGCATAAACATTTAAGTGGATAAATCTGATTGTATTTAGCTAATACCTTATTTCTCAACTAAGGCAGGTATAATACGATTTAGGCACAGTATTAATTATGCTTATAAACTTTTGTTAATACAAATATAATGGTGGGTATAACGGGAATATTGTACAAAAGCGACTTTTAGTATTCTATATGAATTACTTTCGCTTCGTTCCCTACTGGAGAACTCAAAAATGCATAAGGGCTGTTTCCTGAGAGCCTTTTTACTTCTTTAGATAAATGTGGCACATCGTAATATCCTGCTTCAACAGCAATAGACAGTAGGTTATCAAAAGGATTATATTTTCTTAGTATCTCAATAGCGTTCCAAAATTTTACAATCTGACTATATTCTTTAGGAGAATACCCTGTGTATATTCTAAATTTACGTTCAAAATGCCTTTGACACAAACATATATCAGACGAAAGTCGTTTTATAGAAATAATGCCTTTGCCTTGTATTATGCGGTTAACAGCTGATACTATTTGCTTGTCACAACTTCTATTAGAGTAAATTAATTGTTTTACAAGACATTCTTCAATAGCTTCTATTCTTTGTTTTGTATCAACTTTCTCACATATCATTTCGGCAAAAGTATGTCCAAATATAGTTGGTAAATCACTCGTACATAATTTCTGATTCACTAGCTCAGACAAAGGTAATTCTATAAACTTAGAAAGTCGACAAGGGCGAAACCGAACGCCTAAGATATGTATGCTTTCGGTATATGCGACTAATTCTGTGTAGGTATTCATAGGACCGACAAAGTATGAGCAATGCGAACGCATAGTTATTGACTTATTTACATAATCAGCAACATTTCCTATCGTGAAAATAATATCCGCACAACCATGTGGCGGAATGTTAAATTTTATTCCGCATTCCGTTTTTCCCTCATATTCCCAATATCTGTCTATATATGGGGATAATAGGTTGCATGGTTGATACTCTTTGTACATAATGCAAAGATAATCATTACCACGCATACTTATGTAAAACATAGAATTTTAGAGAAAATTGAATTATAACTTTGTTCGTTTCCAGTTATGACAAAGTAAAAAATATAGAGATAAAATCAATAATCCTAAAAAATAGATATGCTCCGATGTCCAAAGTAGCATTAGATTTGGTATGTAGTTGGAAATTATGGAGATATATCCAATATACACAACCAACGAAATAATAGCAATCCATAATGATGACAATGTATTACCTGTCCCGGATACGGCACAGAACCAAACAAATGTCGGTACGGCAATTAAGTAAGAGGAAAGCATTACTAACAAAGACGGAATTGAATGGGTAATTAGTTCTATATTATCAGTAAAAACCCGCAATACTAAATTGGGACATATAACAATAAATAAAACTACTGGGAGTACAAAGGCATAACACAAAAGAATCACTTTTCGGCAAATTTTCATCACTTCGTTAGATTTTCCCTCTCCAATTAAATTGCCTACCAAAGAACTATTTACAGAAGCAAACGCCTGAACAAACATAAATAAGAAAGAGGATATGTTGCGAATTATATTCGTGATAGCCAATGAACGTTCCCCTAAATGCTCTACTGTGATAAAAAATACAAACCAACCACCAAAAACTAATCCATGCTGAACCATTACCCAAACAGAAACTCCTAAAACCTTTTTTAATATATTCGTATTTATACTGTATGATTGAAATAAGCCATATTTCTGATAATCAAACTTTAATCTAGTATATATTAAAAAGAAAATGAAGGCTACAGCTTCCGAAATGGACGATGCAATAGCTGCACCTGCTATCCCAAGAACTGGAAATCCTAATTTCCCAAATATTAGAATATAGTTTAGGACTATATTCGTTATTACCATCACAATGGAGTTAATGGTAAGAATCTTAGTATTAACTGTTCCTATCAGAAAGGCTCTAAACATTACGATGATGAAAGAAAAAAAGAATCCATAAATACGCCAGTTCAAATAACTTATTGTTGCCTGATAGACTTGCTCGGAATCTATCAAAAACCTTAATACAATAGGAGAATACAGATAAGATAATATAAATAGCAGAGTTGCGACCAATAATAAGAAGATAGTTCCTTGTGTAAACACCTCACCCGTTTGGGAATATTGCCCACTTCCATTATAACGGGCAATTAATACTTGTGCTCCGATACTAAAGCCAAAACCTATCATATAGATTATCATATAATATGTTCCTGCTAAAGCAGAAGCAGCCAATTCCGTTTCTCCAACTCTTCCTAAATAAGCAGTGTCAGTAAAACCTATTAGATATTCCACTAATAGACTGACCAAAACAGGAAGGGTAATCTTACAAATGTGTTTATAGGATATTTGCATCTTTGTTTTTTGAAGACAAAGATAGCTTGTGTGAAAATCAATAGATTGTATAAATTCGACTTTGTATTTTAGTGTTGTTTTTCATTGCTTACAATGATAATTGTCTAAGTATTGCATAGTTAATTTATAATGCCTACATTTGTATTAGAGTTATTTGAAGCAATGGAAAAACACAGCAAACTAAAGAGTTTAGCTCATTTCTATATCGTTACCCATTGCCTTTCTCTTCTTATTCAAGAATCTATTGTTCAATAGATTACAATCAAATTTCTTGTTTCTTATTACACATCAGTGGTAGATGATGAACGGGGCTTTTATCTAGGTAAATTTGTACGTGAATTGGAAAGTGGTGATGTTGACGCTTTTCTTACCCGCTTACAGGCTTTCTTCGCAGATTTCCCTTATGAACTGAATGAAAAGACCGAACGACATTATCAGGTTGTATTTTATTTAGTTTTCAAACTGATGGGGCAATTTACCGGAGCAGAGGTTCGTAGTGCCCGCGGACGGGCGGATGCAGTGGTGAAAACTCCGAAGTATATTTATGTGTTTGAATTTAAACTGAATGGTACTGCCGAACAGGCTTTGCAGCAGATTGATGAAAAAGGCTATCTGATACCTTATCAGGTAGACGGGCGTGAGTTGGTTAAAGTTGGAGTGGAGTTCAGTGCAGAAAAAAGGAATATAGATCGGTGGTTATATTAGCTCGATAACCATGTTGTTAAAGGAGTTACGGAGCCGTTTGAGATTGTTCAAGCGGCTCTTGTTTTGCGGGTAGTTCTTCTTATCACTTGTTTTAAATCCAAATCATAATCTCTATTTCTTTATCAGTTGTGATCTTTTCCTTTTTTCTGATTTCCGCTTTGAGAGGAAGTAAATAAGTATCAAGTTTGGTGTCAAACCAGATTGCGGTTTCCCATTGGGTATTGCCGATTTTGGCCGTCATCTTCAACCGTCCCCAGCCTTCCTCTAAGAATCCGAGATTCTCTCTTATTTCTTTGGACATCTCTTTCGGCAGGCAGGCTATGTGCCAACCGCCCGTTCCGACGGTCGATGAGTAGTTCCAAACTTTTGTGGTAAACTCGTATTTTATTCCCTTATTTTCCATTGTACAAAAATAGGTAATAATAGGAGATTAGCTATAATTTTTTCTTTTAATTAATTTTCGATGTTTGTTTGAATATACATCTATTATAGGAATTGGCAACTGGGCAAAGTGGTAGAATAAGTCAAAGTTAACTTGTGCATAGCCCTTGTGACTGCCACATAAAGCATACTTTTGTCAATATTGGAATGATAGTTCTTATCATCTGTTTGCGGAATGATTACTTCGTCAAATTCTAGTCCTTTCGCCATATGGGCAGAAGTGATGATAATCCCTTTCACATAAGCAGAACTTTGATTTGACAAAAGTGAGATGTCGTTTGCATATATCTGGAGTTTTTGAACAAGTTCTTTTGCTTGGGATTCTGTTTTGCAGATGATCCCTAATGAGGTATAATGGGAGTTCCTGAAGGAGTTTACTAAATCCGCAATACCTTGGATTTCCTCTTCTGTATTTTTGAATGGAAGAATCTTGGGCTGTTCTCCATGTCTCATAATCGGTTCTAATTCATTGTTCGGTTGAATTTTTTGTGCAAAACTGGTAATCTCAAAAGTAGAACGATAGCTTTTGCAAAGTTTCATTATTTCTCCTGTTGCAAATGCTTTTTGAATCATACCGGCAGTGGAAGATCCATAGGGATTGACGGATTGGGAAGCGTCTCCAAGAATTGTTTTTCGACACGGATAAAGTTTTTGAATCACTTTGTATTGTATGGGAGAATAGTCTTGCATTTCGTCTATCAGAAGGTGTTTGACATAAGATTGGGCGTTGTTCCCATTTAATGCGATATGTAGATAAGCCAAAGGAGCTAAGTCCGCATACTCCAGTATGCGATTTTTGCGTGTCTTGAACATCTCCGGTTTTCCGATCCATTCAAAAAAGTCTTTATAGATTTGGAGATCGTTATTGCCCGCGAACATCTTTTTTATCTCTTTCTTTAGTTGGTTTTTCTCCGGAGTGCTAACTGTGAGATTATATTGTAGTTGCATCATCTCCAGAATGTAATCTGTCATAGTCTCAAATCGTTGACGTATGGGATAGCGGTGGAATCGTTTGAACTGTTCGTTAATAAATTCGGCAGGAACGGTGATATATTTGGTGAGTTTTACGTCTGTTGCTTTGAAATAGTTGTTTTCCATGTAAAGGATGAATTTGTCAAGTAGTGATATAAACTCGAAGGAGGCTTTGTATTGAATCCGTTCGATAAAGTCGGGTGTCGGGTTTTCTAATAGTTCCGTCACTTGGTCGAAGAAATTCTGGTGTTTATATTTGTTGTCAATTACATCCGACAGAATTTGCTCCATGCTGGTTTCGGGAACGGTCTCTTCGCCAAGTTCCGGAAGTACATTAGAAATGTAATCGGCAAATACTTTATTGGGGGAGATGATTAATATGTCTTTGGAAGAAATCTGTCCTTTCTGTGCATAAAGCAGGTAGGCAATACGATGGAGCGCGATAGAGGTTTTTCCTGAACCGGCAACACCTTGTATAATGAGTACAGAAGCGTTTTCATTACGGATGATCTGATTCTGCTCCCTCTGAATTGTCGTGACGATGTTTTTCATTTTGTTGTCGGCATTGGAACATAGTTCTTTTTGCAGAATATCGTCATGAACAGTTACGGAACTTTCAATCATGTACTCCATTTTTCCTTTGCGAATACGATATTGGCGTTTGAGTGAGATCGCCCCGTTAATTTTGCCTGCCGGGGAGGAGTAGAACGCCTCGCCTAATTCATGATCGTAGAACATGCTTGAAATAGGAGCTCGCCAATCGTAAATCAGATTCTTTTTTTGATTGAGGTCATAGAAAGTATGTATTCCTATATAGATTGGACTAACTTGGCTTTTGTCTTTCTTTTCCTGAAAGTCGATCCGTCCGAAATAGGGGATATCCAGTATTTTGCTTAGTCGCTTGCGTTTGTCAATTACATTTTCACCTAATGCAAAATGATTTAAGATGCTTTCGCGCATGGAACGGATTTCGTGGGGATCGATATCTTTGTTCGACCATAGATAATCTTTGTACTCCTGCAGGGTGTCTATATGCTCTTTGACGGAAGTACTGGTAGTGTTAATCGTATCATGGATAGTGGTTATGACTTGCTGTAAATACTCTTTTTCCTGTTTCTCTGTTTGATTGAATATCATAATCTCTTTTTAGTTGTATGATGAAGAATTGAAATTGCAGGCAAAGTTAGCTCAACCCATTTAGGGATTAAATAGTTATTTATAGCTATATATGTATCCTTTTTCCTATTTTTGCATACTTACTTAATAAGGAAAAAGATGAATATTTTTGAATTGGCAAAACGTAACCAGCAGAAAGCTTGGGAGATTATAGAGGATACCCGTATTGTTCGGATATGGGAGGGGATTGGTGCCAAAGTGAATCTGGTAGGTTCGTTGCATACAGGATTATTGATGAAACATCGGGATATTGATTTTCATATTTATACTTCCCCTTTGGATTTGTCTGCCAGCTTTCGGGTGATGGCTGAATTGGCGGAAAATATGTCCATAAAGAAGATTGAATATACGAATTTATTACATACAGCAGAAGCGTGTATAGAGTGGCATGCATGGTATAAGGATATGGAAGGAGAACTCTGGCAAATGGATATGATTCATATCCAAGAAGGCTCTCGTTATGATGGCTATTTTGAAAGGGTGGCCGAACGCATTTCTGCGGTATTGACAGATGAAATGAGACTGGCTATCCTGAAATTGAAATACGAAACGCCTGATACGGAAAAGATTATGGGAGTGGAGTATTATCAAGCTGTGATTCAGGATGGTGTACGTAGTTATCCGGAATTTGAGGAATGGAGAAGATTGCATCCGGTGGTGGGTGTGGTGGAATGGATGCCCTAGCCAGATTGGATCACAGTGCGGGGAGAAAGATTGCATGTATTAACTTAGCAATCCACTCTCTTGTCCTAAACGAATGGCTTCAATGGAATTCTGTACACCTAACTTCCGTAACAAATTTTGTCGATGAATATTAACTGTATGAATGCTGATGCATAATTTGTCTGCGATTTCTTTACTTAACAGGCCTTTTTGAATAAGACGTAATACTTCTATTTCCCGATTAGTAAGATTGGTAGAAGGCATTAACGATAGGGAAGGAGAAAATATTTCTCCATTCTTTAGATTCAGGACGGTACAATCTACGGTTTCAGAGGCTTTTTGGTCGGGTGATATGTCCATGTTTCCTATGATAAGCCATGCTTTACCGTTGCGGTCCTGTTCCAATACCTGATGTCTGCTGGCGACACGTATGTACTGTTGTTTCGCATTAAGCATACGAAAACTGTAAATGTTAGAATAGCTATTCCGTTGCTCAAAAGGCAGGCTATAGATGAATTGGCTTAGTGTGACCTGTAATGCCGCCAGTTGTGCGCGATCATCGGGATGGATGCGCGATTCCAGATAATCACCCTGTCTTTCTAATGTTTCTATCTTGTGGCTGTCGTATCCCAGTAAATCAACAAAATTCGGAGAGGCGTAAGCATATTTGCATTTATAAACATCGACAACAAATGTACAGTTACGGCCCATTTTCGAGAGTTGATGAAGCATGGATTTATCCCGCTCCCATACAGCATAGTCAATGTCGGTAGCAGATAGATGCTGCTTTGCCCACATTTCTTCTCTAGTTGTAGTGTTTAGTTTCATTCTCGGATATATTTGTTGGGTGTATCTTAATAATTGTTCTGGAACAAAAATAGATATATTATGGGAAATGGTCAAGAATGAATGAGAGAATTGCTAATTGTGACTGTTTTGTGTGATTGACATGCTAACAAATGATAATAATTGAGCTTCTATTGAAAAATATAGAATAAAAACATAGTTATCTAATTTATTGTGTTACCTTTGTTCCCAGAGTTTGAGTTACGAATCATTATTGTGTAGTTCTTCTTTTTAATATATTATTAGTAAGTAGTCCTCTTCTGTAATTATCCTCCTCACTCCAAAATAGTATTTATTTTAATAAAATTTTTAGATGAACATTTACATTTCAGGTTTAAGCTATGGCACAACTGATGCCGACTTAACAAATTTATTTGCAGAGTTTGGAGAAGTTTCTTCAGCCAAAGTTATTTTTGATAGAGAAACTGGTAGATCCAGAGGATTTGCTTTCGTAGAAATGACGAACGATGGAGAAGGACAAAAAGCAATTGATGAACTGAATGGAGTTGAATACGACCAGAAGGTTATTTCAGTAAGCGTTGCACGCCCTCGTACTGAAAGACCGTCAAACGGTGGAGGCCGTGGTGGTTATAATAACTCTAGAAGATATTAATATCCGAATGAAAGCAGAAGATTCTGTCTTCTGCTTTCATTTAAAAGCTGTTTCCGTTTCATGATTCAACGGGGGAATCTCTACTGAATAGAGAAGACGAAAAATCATTTTACATTTAAGTTCTGCTAATTCTGGCTCTTCTATGCAAAATTAGGAATTTCTAATCCTGTACTTTCCATTCTGAAAATAGATTTATTAGGCTTTTTTGTAATACAATACTCTTGAAATAGCCAAGGGCATATAGTTTAATAAATTATCCAACAAGGTAAATCATTCGTGACAGAACCAAATATTGAGCACTTGAATAAAGTATGCTCACTTCTATTTGTCTGTTTTGCCAATACAAAATAAAACATATGAAATCGTTCTTTATAGGAAATATTGAAATTAAAACACCTGTTATACAAGGTGGAATGGGAGTAGGAATCTCACTGTCCGGTCTGGCATCAGCAGTTGCAAATGAAGGCGGAGTAGGCGTTATATCATGTGCGGGTTTAGGATTGTTATATCCCAAGGGAAAAGGCTCTTATCTGGAGAAATGTATAAGTGGACTGAGAGAAGAAATTCACAAGGCACGTACAAAAACAGAAGGTATTATTGGCGTAAACGTAATGGTTGCTTTATCTAATTATGCCGATATGGTGCGTACTGCGATTGAGGAAAAGATAGATGTGGTATTTTCAGGTGCGGGACTTCCGCTTGATCTGCCGTCATATTTGACCCCGGAAAGTGTAACCAAGTTAGTTCCTATTGTATCTTCTTTAAGAGCTGCCAAGGTTATTTGTGACAAGTGGCAAAAAAACTATAACTATCTGCCCGATGCAATTGTGGTGGAAGGGCCTAAAGCCGGTGGGCATTTAGGATTTAAAAAAGAACAAATACAGGATCAGCATTATGCTCTGGAAGCATTGATTCCGGAAGTGGTGATGATTGCATCCAGTTATAAAGAACAAAAGCAGATTCCGGTGATTGCTGCTGGTGGAATTTCGACAGGTGAGGATATAGCGCATTTTATGGAATTGGGAGCTTCCGGTGTGCAAATGGGGAGTATTTTTGTTACCACCCTTGAATGTGATGCTTCAGAAACATTCAAAGAAGTATATATTCATTCCAAGTCCGAAGATGTTCTTATTATAGAAAGTCCTGTCGGGATGCCGGGAAGGGCTATTGATGGAGAATTTATTCACAATGTGAATAATGGTTTGGAGAGGCCTAAAAGTTGCTCATTCCATTGTATAAAGACATGTGATTATACAAAAAGTCCTTATTGCATTATTAAGGCTCTATATAATGCAGCCAGAGGAAATATGAAAAAAGGCTATGCATTTGCTGGTAGCAATGCCTTTCTCGCAGAAAAAATCAGTAGCGTAAAAGAAGTAATGGCTACACTGGAGCGCGAGTTTTTTTTAGCAACCCACAGACTGGCTTAATGATTGAAACTCTGCTTTTTCATGATTGAAATTGTCCGGGTTTCCCACTATATATAAAACTAATCGCTGTTTGAGTACAGCAAAAATAACATTTATGACATTTAAAGAATTAAATATAACCGAACCGATATTAAAAGCAATTGGAGAAAAAGGATATACAGTACCAACTCCCATTCAGGAAAAAGCGATTCCGCCTGCACTGGCAAAAAGAGATATATTAGGCTGTGCGCAAACCGGTACCGGAAAGACGGCTTCATTTGCTATTCCTATCATACAGCATTTGCAACTGGATAAAGAGGCTGCCAGACGTCAGGGAATTAAAGCCTTGATATTGACGCCCACACGTGAGCTTGCCTTGCAAATCAGTGAATGTATTGACGATTATTCAAAACATACTCGTATTCGCCATGGAGTAATCTTTGGTGGTGTAAATCAACGCCCGCAGGTTGATCTGTTGCGTAAAGGTATTGATATTCTGGTCGCTACTCCAGGACGTTTGCTTGACCTGATGAGTCAGGGACATATACATTTGGACACTATCCAATATTTTGTATTGGATGAGGCTGACCGTATGCTTGATATGGGATTTATCCATGATATTAAGCGGATATTGCCGAAACTTCCAAAAGAAAAGCAGACTTTGTTTTTCTCGGCAACAATGCCTGATTCTATTATCTCCTTGACTAAGTCTCTGCTGAAGAATCCGGTGAAGATTTACATAACACCGAAATCGTCTACTGTAGATTCTATCAAGCAGGTGGTGTATTTCGTTGAAAAGAAGGAGAAAAGCCAGTTGCTTATTTCGATCTTGTCGAAGGCAGAAGATCAGTCAGTACTTATCTTCTCACGTACGAAACACAATGCTGATAAGATTGTGAAGATTCTGGGTAAGGCTGGAATTGGCAGCCAAGCTATTCATGGGAATAAGAGCCAGGCAGCAAGACAGTCTGCATTGGGCAACTTTAAATCGGGAAAAACTCGGGTGATGGTTGCCACTGACATTGCTTCCAGGGGGATCGATATTAACGAATTACCTTTGGTTATCAACTATGATCTTCCGGATGTTCCCGAAACCTATGTGCACCGTATTGGGCGTACAGGAAGAGCAGGGAATATGGGAACTGCACTTACGTTCTGTTCGCAGGAAGAACGTAAACTAGTGAATGATATTCAAAAGTTAACCGGTAAGAAACTCAATAAGGCTGATTTCACTATTTGAAAGTAAGCACTTACATTATTTATTCATTAAAAATATAGTATAAACTAAATATTATTTCTATGGCAAAATCCATGACAGTAGGTAAACGTGAAAATGAAAAGAAAAGAATCGCTAAGCGCGAAGAAAAATTAAAGAAGAAAGAAAATAAGAAATTATCGGGCAGCTCAAACAGCTTTGAAGATATGATTGCTTATGTTGATGAGAACGGGAGAATAACCTCAACTCCTCCGACAGAGAATGTCAGAAAAGAAGAGATCAACCCGGATGAAATAGTTATAGCAACTCCTAAAAAAGAGGATGAAGAGCCAACTATTTTGAGAGGACGGGTTGAGTTTTTTAATGAGTCAAGAGGATTTGGTTTTATTAAAGATCTTTCCGGCGTTGAGAAGTACTTTTTTCATGTAAACAATGTCGTTGGTAATATTGCAGAAAATAATATCGTAACATTTGATCTTGAACGTGGAGTGAAAGGGATGAATGCAGTCAATATCTCGTTGGAAAACAAATCTAAGCCGGAAAATTTAGCTCAAACAGAATCTGTATAAGAAGATCTGCATTCTGCTTGTGTATAACAAAAAACAAAAAATAATAATTTGAGATATGAAAAAAGGTAATATAATGCGTGATGTTATTTCATCCAGTCAGTTTACTGCAAACGTGATCAAGGAGTACAAAAAAGGTCTGGGAGATGTAGTGCTGGTAGCAATAACTCCGCGGACTACCATTGAACTTCCTGCACATTTGACTCAAGCAGAAATAGATGCTCGTATAGAGATTTATAAAAAACTACATAGCTCCAAAGTATAGGTGCTTGTAGATGCAAAAAGTAAGGTAATAAAAAATCCCTTGAACTTCAAAAGTTCAAGGGATTTTTTATTACCGAATCGATAGTGGTGCCACCAGGAATCGAACCGGGGACACAAGGATTTTCAGTCCTTTGCTCTACCAACTGAGCTATGGCACCTTGTGGTTGTTCGGTCCGGTAATATCTCTTTTGCGGTTGCAAAGGTAGTGAAACTTTTGGATTCTGCAAGTCTTCTGGAAATAAAAAACACTGATAAAAAGCTAGTCGGCTTATTATCAGTGCTGTATAGGATAAAAAATATTTCAAGTATATAATGAAATCTATTGTTTATCTTCCTTCAATGGATTCCAGCCTTGTGCTTTCAATTCAAATTCTTGTCCGTCACGCGTAATCAATGCACAGCCAAGTTCGGGTTTGGTGATATGCCCGATGAGACGCACTCCTTCCATTTGTGATACTTTCTCATGATCGGCGATAGAAACAGTAAAGAGTAGCTCATAATCTTCTCCGCCATTCAAGGCGCAAGTCGTCAGATTCATGTTAAACTCTTCAGCCATAACAGCCGTCTGATAATCGATCGGAATATGTTCTTCGTACACGCGGCAACCGGCATTGCTTTGTTTGCAGATATGCATCAATTCTGATGACAGACCGTCAGATATGTCCATCATAGAGGTTGGGACAATATTGGCGGCAGCTAGTTTCTCAATGATATCCTTACGTGCTTCCGGTTTTAACTGGCGTTCTAACAAGTATTCTTTGCCGGTGAAGTCCGGTTGAATGTCTTTATCACCTTTTAGTACGACTTTCTCGCGCTCCAATAGTTGTAAACCCATATAGGCTGCTCCTAGGTCACCGCTGACGCAGATTAGGTCAGTTTCTTTTGCTCCATTACGGTAAACCACTTTATCCTTGTCAGCATCGCCGATACATGTGATGCTGATAGCAAGCCCTGTAAGGGAGGAAGTTGTATCACCTCCCACAATGTCGACGTTATATTGCTGGCAAGCCAGACGAATACCGGAATAAAGCTCGTCCATATCCTCTACGCTGAAACGCTTGGAAAGGCCAAGAGATACCGTAATCTGCCGGGGAGTGCCGTTCATGGCATAAATATCGGAGAAATTAACGACTGCTGATTTATATCCCAAATGTTTCAAGGGAACATAAGTCAGATCAAAATGTACACCTTCCATAAGCAGGTCGGTTGTTACCAATACTTGCTTTTCTGAAGGGTAGGAGAGAACGGCGGCATCGTCGCCCACTCCATATTTACTGGATTCGTTTTCTAGTTTGATTCCCTCGGTGAGGTGGTCGATCAGACCAAACTCACCGAGAGATGCTATTTCAGTTCTCATAAATCGGGGTGATTGTTTAGGCACGGTTGATAAGTTCGCGCATGATCGTTGTCATTTTCGGTTGAGCGGCGTCGGCTGCTTTCTGAACTTCTTCGTGCGTTACTTCTACGATTTTTCCTTCTACTCCCAAGTCGGTAATGACGGAAATACCAAATACTTTGATACCACAATGGTTGGCTACAATTACTTCCGGAACGGTAGACATACCAACAGCGTCGGCGCCAAGGATATGGAATAGTTTATATTCGGCAGGAGTTTCGAAAGTAGGACCTTGTGTGCCAATATATATTCCGTGTTGTACTTTGATTCCTTTTTCTTTGGCAATCTCATCAGCTTTACAGATCAGTTCCTTGCTGTATGCTTCGCTCATGTCCGGGAAACGAGGACCGTATGGGATATTTTTTCCACGAAGCGGATGTTCGGGGAAATAGTTGATATGGTCGGTGATAATCATCAAATCACCGATTTCGAAGTCTGCATTTGTTCCGCCACTGGCGTTGGATACAAACAAGGTTTTGATTCCTAATTCGCGCATCACACGTACGGGGAAAGTCACTTCTTTCATAGAATAACCTTCGTAATAGTGGAAGCGTCCTTGCATAGCCATGATATCCTTATTGCCTAGTTTGCCGAAAATCAGCTTACCGCTATGACCTTCGACGGTAGATACCGGGAAGTTCGGGATATCCGAATACTTTATTTCATACTTCTCGGTGATTTCGTTTGCCAAACTGCCAAGTCCGGTACCAAGTATAATGGCTGTTTCCGGGCTGGTGTGCATCTTACCTTTCAGATAAGCTGCGGTTTCTTGTATTTTCTCTAACATAGTCAATAATATGTTGGTTAAATTTATCTTGTTGATTCTGTAATATTTCTATTTCAATAGGCAAGGCATAGATAAATGGTTTCAATTCCTTGTCCAAAGCCGGATGGTTAATCAGGCGTGTTGCATCTTTTTCGGTAGTAATAATCAACCGGCGTTCTCCTTTCAGCCTATGAAACCGTTCTTTGATAAGCTGGATATCCCGATGGCTGAAATTGTGATGATCGTCAAACGATAGCAAATCTATTTGTTGGGTGCAATCTTTCAGCCTTTCAAGAATGGGAGTCGGTGAGGCAATTCCGGTCATCAATAATATATCTGTATTTGTCAGCGAGGACAAAGCAATCTCATTGTTTGCCGAAGGGGTATCTGTGTCCGGAACCATTATAGGAAACACCGGTTGCAGGTTACCATACCGGAACGATGAGAAGAATAACTGTTGATATGGATAAAGGTTCAGTCGTTTCGTGATGATATTATAATCAATAGGCTTGATGTCCTGCGGACATTTGGTGACAATAACGATTTGTGCCCGGTTTTTGCCGTTAATTGGCTCACGGAGTCGTCCTGCGGGGAGCAAAGTGTCGTCACAGAACAGCCGGTGATAATCCGTTAACAGAATACTTAATCCCGGTTTGACATATCGGTGCTGGAAAGCGTCATCCAACAGGATAACATCTATTGAAGGCTTTTGCAGTGCAAGCAGCTTTTCTATGCCATGACAACGCTTTTCGTCGACAGCTACTGTGACAGACGGGAATTTTTGATGCATCTGGTATGGTTCGTCGCCAATGCTTCTTGCCGTACTTTCCGGAGTAGCCAACACATAACCTTTCGTATGCCGTTTGTACCCCCGACTTAATACAGCTACATTATATTGATTACAAAGAGACTTTATCAGATATTCAGTGTGCGGAGTTTTCCCTGTTCCTCCAACAGCGAGATTGCCTACGCTGATGATAGGTATATCAAAACTCTTTGATTGGAGCACTTCCCAGTCAAAGAGTTTATTTCTCATCATTACCGCTGCTCCGTAGAGCCAGGAGGCAGGGTAGAGCCACTTATGTATCTTGATAAAGTGTTCGTCCATGTATGGCAGTTTATTTAATATTCAGTTCGAACGGAATACGAGCCTGAATCATGGATTGTTCTTGTAGATTTTTCAGTAAACCGAATTGTTGGTAGAACTCACCTAACTTACTTTTCAGCAATTGTGATTCTACGTAATTCGTCGGTTTCGTATCAAGCAGGGAAGAAAAGAAATCTTGTTTTGCAGGATAAGAAACAACGGTGTAGCCCTCGATACCGGCTTTTGCCACGGCAATATCCAATGCCTTGTCAATGCCGCCTAACTCGTCTACCAGTCCTAACTTTTTAGCAGTCTCCCCGGTCCATACACGGCCTTCGGCAATCTTTTCGATCGCTTCCTTTGTCATGTGGCGTCCTTCAGCACAACGGCTGACAAAGGTGTCGTATCCTTCGGTAATCATCATTTGAAGCAATGATCTTTCATCCTCGTTGAACGGACGCATGATATTCCCGAAATCAGCATATTTATTCGTCTTAACTACATCATAACTTAAACCGATTTTATCAGTCAACCCTTTTACATTAGGAATGATACCGAATATTCCGATAGATCCGGTCAGGGTAGTAGGCTCTGCAACAATCGTGTCGGCAACGCAAGAGATATAGTACCCTCCTGACGCGGCATAATCACCCATAGAGACAATGACCGGTTTCTTTGTTTTCAACTCTTTCACTGCATGCCAGATTTGTTCTGAAGCAAAAGCACTTCCCCCCGGAGAATTGACACGGAGTACAACAGCTTTCACATCATTATCATCTTTCAATTTGCGCAGGTCACGAATGACTTTCGAACCAACAATTCCGTCCTCGGAAGTTGCGGAACTCGGATAGTCTGTAATTTCACCGGATGCATAATAAACAGCTACGATATTGCCGCTTTTGTCTTTTGGCACATTCTTCTTTACGTTCATCATGTCGCTTAATCCTACTATCGGGAGATTGTCATCCTCATCTATCTCTACCAGTTTTTTAAGATAATTGCGCACATCATTGCGATAAATCAAGGTATCAGCCAATCCGCACTTTACACTCTCTTCTGACGGATAGAACATTAACATGCGATCGGCATAAACATTCAGAGAATCTACTGGAATATTGCGGGAAGCAGAAACCCCCTCCGTCACCTGTCCCCAGATGGAAGTGATAAATGCTGTCACTTGTTCGCGATTGGCAGGGCTCATCTCTGTTGCAATAAACGGCTCCACGGCGGATTTGTAAGTGCCCACCTTGAACACCTGCATCTCAACTCCTATTTTTTGTAGCAGGTCTTTGTAGAACAAGGGAGCGGAAGCGATACCTCTCCATTCAATCATTCCTTTGGGATTGAGCAGCACCTTATCGGCTGCACTGGAAAGATAATAAAGCCCCTGCGTATAGGAGTCGGCATAAGCAATGACGAACTTTCCACTCTCCTTGAAATCGAGCAATGCGTTACGGATTTCTTGTAAGGAGGCATAGGAGGTACCTAATGAACTTGCTTGCAAATAAATCCCTTTGATATTTTCGTTTTCTTTAGCCTTCTGGATGGAAGAGAGAATATCGTCCAGTCCGTACGTGTTAGATTCGTCACCAAACAACTGTGATAAAATACCTAGCGGATCTTCTTGCGTACGTTCAACCAACGTTCCGTTTAAGTCGAGCATCATTACGGAATTCTTTTTTACGATTGTTTCCGTGTCCGAAGCGGACATGATGCCAAACAGCGTTACCATGCTGATTATAAATAATACAATACTTGACAAAATGATACCTGTCACCGTGGCAAGTGTAAATTTCAAGAAATCTTTCATTATACTTATTGTTTTTGCGTCAGCTTGTTATTAAGCTAACAAAGATAAATAATTGAGTTGATATTTATTCAATAAGTCGTACGAATTTTTGTTTTATCACAGCGAATCGATATAAATAGAAGCTTCTTTCCTGCAAGATTTAAGTATATTTGTCTGTATCTAATCCTTTTAAATGAGAAGAATTCTCTAATTTTGTGGCACAACTATTATCGTGAAAAATTAAATAAATATCAGCATATGTAATGCGACATTAACTTAACAATCTATTTACCATGAAAAGAAAAACCCCTTTTGTGGCTGCAGCTTTAGCAGCAGGCTTGTTCTTCTATTCTTCCTGTACTCCGACTGAAAAAGCGGAAACAAAGGATTATACTCAATACGTTAATACCTTTATCGGTGCTGCAGATAATGGCCATACATTTCCCGGCGCGTGTTATCCTTTCGGTATGATCCAGACAAGTCCTGTGACGGGAGCAGTTGGTTGGCGCTATTGTTCTGAATATGTTTATGAGGATTCCCTGATTTGGGGATTTACTCAAACACATCTGAATGGAACGGGATGTATGGATTTAGGTGATATTTTGGTGATGCCGGTCACCGGTACACGTGTACGTGCGTGGGATGCTTATCGTAGTCATTTTCCTAAAGATAAAGAAGCGGCTACTCCGGGATATTACACCGCAGAGCTCTCTGATCCACAGGTAAAAGCAGAACTGACTGCCTCTATCCATGCTGCCCTTCACCGCTATACTTATCACAAGGCTGATTCTGCCTCTATATTGATTGACTTGCAACATGGTCCTGCATGGAGAGAAGAACAATATCATTCACAAGTCAACAGTTGTGAAGTGAACTGGGAAGATGCTCAAACACTGACAGGACATGTCAATAACACGGTATGGGTCAACCAGGATTATTTCTTTGTGATGAAATTCAACCGTCCGGTAGTCGATTCACTTTATCTTCCGATGGGCGAAACAGAAAAAGGAAAACGCATCATTGCCTCTTTTGATATGCAGCCGGGAGACGAACTGATGATGAAAGTGGCTCTTTCCACCACCAGCATAGACGGGGCTAAAAAGAATCTGGAAGCAGAAATTCCTGCCTGGGATTTTGAAGGAGTAAGAGCTACCGCCCACAATGAATGGAATAACTATTTGAGCCGTATTGCAATAGAGGGTACCGATGATGAAAAGACAAATTTCTATACTTGTTTCTACCACGCATTGATTCAGCCTAATCAAATTTCGGACGTAGACGGTATGTATCGTAATGCCGCCGACTCTATTGTAAAAGCCGGAACTGGAACCTTCTATTCTACATTCTCTTTGTGGGATACTTACCGTGCTGCTCATCCGTTTTATACATTGGTGATTCCCGAGCGTGTGGACGGTTTTGTGAATTCTCTCATCGAACAGGGTGAAGTGCAAGGCTTCCTGCCTATTTGGGGCTTATGGGGAAAAGAGAATTTCTGTATGATTGGTAATCATGGCGTATCAGTCATTGCCGAGGCTTATCGCAAAGGATTCCGTGGCTTTGACGCTGAACGTGCTTTCAATATAATAAAGAAGACGCAGACCGTATCTCATCCGTTGAAGTCTGATTGGGATGTTTATACGAAATATGGTTATTTCCCGACAGATCTGATAAAAGCAGAATCTGTATCTTCCACTTTAGAATCTGTATATGATGATTATGCTGCTGCCGATATGGCACGTCGTATGGGTAAAGAGGAAGATGCCGCTTACTTCGCGAAACGTGCTGACTATTATAAGAATCTTTTCGATCCGGAGACGAAGTTCATGCGTCCGCGCAAAGCTGACGGAACTTGGAAAGCTCCGTTTAACCCAAGTGCGTTGGCACATTCTGAAAGTGTCGGTGGAGATTATACGGAAGGAAATGCATGGCAATATACTTGGCATGTACAACATGATGTTCCAGGATTAATCCAGTTGTTTGGGGGAGAAAAACCTTTCTTGAATAAATTAGACTCATTGTTTACGGTTAAGCTAGAAGGTGAAAGTTTAGCAGATGTTACTGGATTAATCGGGCAATATGCTCATGGAAATGAGCCAAGCCATCATGTGACTTATTTGTATACACTGGCTGGTCGTCCGGAACGTACACAGGAATTGGTTCGTAAAATATTTGATACTCAATACAAAAACAAACCCGACGGACTTTGCGGAAATGATGATTGCGGACAGATGTCTGCCTGGTATATGCTTAGTGCGATGGGATTTTATCCGGTAGATCCGGTAAGTGCGGAATATGTATTCGGTGCTCCACAGTTGCCGAAGATGACCTTGCATCTGGCCGATGGCAAGACTTTCACGATTATTGCGGAGAATTTGTCGAAAGAACATAAATATGTAGATAGTATTACATTGAATGGCGAACCATATACGAAGAAAACAATCTCGCATGAGGATATTGTAAAAGGAGGAACGCTGGTATACAAGATGAAGTAATAAATTCGTTTCTGTACTGTTATGGGACTAATGACTTTAATTAATAGTGGTTGGGATCATAACTTATAGTAGAGAAGAAAAAAAGATACTGCAAGAATAAATTGTACGACACCCGGGTCTCATGATGCTTGACACCCGGGTGTCAGCATGTTCAACACCCGGGTGTCGGTGTGCATGAGACCCGGGTGTCGTACAACTTAATACTACTAAATGAAATTAATTTGAAGCCATACGATTAAGTTTGTACTAATCAAACTTATTTCCGTACAATCCTACTCACCTCTATACGCTGCTTTTCAAACTTCTCATTATTGGTGTTGCGATTACTAACCTCTTTACAGCGAATAGGTGCACTCATTTCAAGCAAGCGCAAAATCTCATTTAAAGATTCACCTTCAAAAGTCGCTTTATAGGAATACTTTCCTAATTCAGCGTCTTTCAGAATAAATTCCACGTTATAAGTCTGTCCCAAACGCTTGAATACATATTCCAGCGGGTCATCTCTAAAAATGAGTATTCCATCTTTCCATGAGCACCATTTATAAGTGTTGGTTTTATTGACGTTATATAAAGAAGTGGCCAGATTATAGTCAATTTTCTCTCCCGGTGAAAGGGAAATCGTCTTTTTCTGGTCAAGAGTGACTGCGACCTTTCCTTTTACTAACGTCACTGCTGCTACATGATCCGGAGCGTATGCGTTCACATTGAATGCTGTGCCGGTAGCTTCTACAGTCAGTTGTTTGGTTTTTACGATGAAGGGATGCTCTTTATCGGATTCTACTTCAAAATAGGCTTCACCCTGCATCGAAACAACTCTTTGCTTATCATTGAATTGAGTCGGATACTTTAAAGAACTTCCGGCATTTAGCCAAACCTTAGAACCGTCAGGCAGATTAACTACCGACCAAGTGCCATAAGGAGTGAATAACTCCTGATAAGTCTCTGCAATTTGAGAAGCGGGTTTAAAATAAAGATAAGCAGATAATATCAGTAAAGGAAGAAGTAAGATAGCTGCCACTTGCTGCCAATAGTGCAGGAAGGACAACTTAGGACGAACGGAAACCGGCTGGTTTTGATGGAGAATCTGTTCCATTACTTTTCTGTGCGCACTGTCCACATCTATCTCTTCCGGATTAAAAGCCGGGTGACTGACTTCCCACACATTCTTTTGTGATAGAAAGCTCCTATAGTTTTCGGGAGTAGCCGATATCCAATCATCCAGTACCTTTATTTCTTCTGGTGTAGCCTCTTTCGAGAGATATCTGGAGATTATAAATTCTATGTCTGAATCTTTATTTATCATATGCATTTTACCTTATATATAATAGACGTTTCAGAAAGAAAATCCCACATTCATTAGTGGAAAAGAAATAAAAAAAGTAGTAAATAAAAATCTTTTAATAAGATGCGGAGCTGCTTCAATGCTTTGCTGATACGTACTTCTACCGTTCTGACAGAGATATTCAGGCGATTGGCTATTTCCTGATATTTAATATTTTCTAATCGGCTCATCTCGAACACTTCTCTTTCTTGAGGAGGTAATTGTTCCAATGCATTTTTAAGTTGCCGGCATAAATCAGAATATAGTATGTAGTTTTCTGTCGTATCTATATCTATAGAATCCGATTTAAGTTCGTAAGCAATGTGCTCATCTATAATCCTGCGATGGCGTAATTCGTCCAGACAGTAATTCCTGACCGCTTTCAGTAAATATGATTTTAGTGAGTTCTCAATTACCAATGATTTCCGGTCATTCCATAGTTTGAGAAAGATATTTTGTACAATATCTTCACAGGTAGATTTCTCCGGAATGTAAGTACCGCCAAACAATACCAAATCTTTATAATAAGCATGGAATAGTCGGGTAAAAGCCTGTTTATCATCCAGTTTTAGTGCTATTACCAGAAAACGGTCGTCGGAAGTCTGTTGTTGGATATTCGGCATAGTATTGTAGTAAAGGTTCTATTGTCGGGGGTAAAAATAGAAAGATTATTTGGGATAAACGATAGTTTGAAGAAAAAATAATGCAGATGAAAAAATAATGCGATATCCAATGTGGCTTTTATTTTTAGAAACGTCTTATTGATAGAAACGAGAGAAAAACACATTTATTAACCTTTAAATAATACGAGCCATGAGAAAGACATAATCAGTGAATTCAGCTTCCGACAACTGATAAAAAAAAGGAAGGTCTGACTCACCTTCCTTTCCAAAGATTCAGTTATTCGTTAATCAACTTATTTGTAGAACCAATAACCAAACATGTAAAGGTATGAAACTTATTTCAATTAGAAAAATGAAAAAGAGAATTAATGTACCTGCGAATGTAAAAATGGGGAGAATCTGTGCTATATGGTTGTTTTGTATAGCTTTGCAAGCTATCAGTATACCTATCTTGGCACAATCCGCCAAAATTACATTGCGACTGAAAAATGTGACTGTAGAGGAGGTCTTGACTAGTATCGAAAATCAGACAGAATATCGTTTCTTATACAACAAAGACATTGTTGATGTAAGCCGTATAGTAAGCATTACTGTGAAAAATGAACGGATGACTCTGGTGCTGGATAAACTTTTTAAAGGCGAAGGAGTATCTTATACGATTGAAAAACGTCAGATTGTATTAAACAAAGTTTCATCTCAACCACAGGATAACAAACAGCCGGTCAAAGTGACCGGAAAGGTAGTGGACGAATCCGGAGAGGTTCTTCCGGGAGTGACTGTGATGATAGAAGGGGCTACTCAAGGAACCATCACCGGTATAGATGGCAATTACCAGTTGCAAGTTCCGGAAGGCTCGACACTGAAATTTACTTCAATAGGTTACACTACATATACGCAGAAAATTACCCGACCGATGACGTTGAATGTGACGATGAAAGAAGATTCGAAACAGTTGGATGAAGTTGTTGTGGTAGGGTATGGAACGACCACCCGTAAGAATCTGACAACTTCCATTGCAACGGTAAAAACGGAAAAAATATCGCGAGCCGCAACAAGTAATATGTCACAGATGTTGCTTGGGCGGGCTGCCGGACTGGAAGCTACGTTGACAAGCCCGCAACCGGGTGGAGCAGTTGACCTTTCAATTCGTGGGGCAGGTACTCCTATCTTTATAGTGGATGGCGTAATGATGCCTTCCACTTCTTTAGAGGTTGGAAACGGAAACCAGGTTATGCCCAACTCTATCAATCGTTCGGGATTGGCCGGACTTAATCCTGCTGATATTGAATCTATCGAAGTGTTAAAGGATGCATCTGCCTCCATTTATGGAATTGGTGCAGCTAATGGTGTCGTTTTAATCACTACAAAGAAAGGTACTGAAACTCGTCCCCAAATCACTTATGAAGGAAATTATTCTATCGTGAAAAACTATCCGTATCTGGAACCTTTGAGTGGGGAAGAATATATGAATGTTGCCAACATTTTCAATAAAGAAAACTATTTATTTACGAACGGTATGTATCCTTACGGTGATAAACCTTTTGATAATAAATGGGTACCTCAATTCTCACCTCAACAGATAGCTGCCGCTCAAACAACAGACTGGCTGGATTGTGTATTAAAGGATGGTAGCATCAATAATCATAATATCACAATTACGGGTGGTTCTAAACTGCTGAAATATTATCTGTCCGGAAATTATTACAAACAGGAAGGTACGGTAGAAAACTCCGCTATGGAACGTTATGCTCTTCGGACAAACATATCTTCACAATTGCTTCCATTTCTTAAGTTGACAGCAATTGTCAATGTAAATGAAAATGAATATACAAATTCAACTTCCGGTGGCGGAGGTGGTGGAAATGGGTACGATGCCATACAATCAGCATTGACTTATCCTTCTTATTTACCGATCAGAGGTGAGGACGGAAAACCTACCTTATATTCAAATTACCCTAACCCGGCCGAAATGATAAAAGTTAGTGACCGGACTAAAACAAGCGGTTATTATCTAAACTTTGCTGCCGATGTAGATATAATCAAGGATATGTTGTCCTTCCGTTTGATGTATGGCATTAATAAGGAGAATGCTAATCGTAATCTGTATATTCCTTCTGATATATATTTTATGGACATGTATAAATCAAGAGGGCATTTGGGATATGTTGAACGTAGAAACCAAACTATGGAAGGCACGTTGACTTTCAAAAAGCAGTTTGGAGATTTGTTACGTGTCGATGCCGTAGTCGGTATGGGAAGGTATACGAACGATTCAAATGGTCTTGAACTTGACTACGAACAGATTAACGATCACATTGCTGCTGATAAAGTGGAAGCTGCGGAAGGCGCTTTCTACCCGACTTCTTTCAGGGCAGCCGACGAACGTCGTTCTCAATTTGCCAGGGCAAGTGTGGATGTACTCGACAGATATGTGGTTGCCGCTACTATTCGTCGCGATGGAACGGATAAGTTTTTCCCGGGAAAGAAATATGCCTATTTCCCTTCAGTATCATTGGCTTGGAAATTATCTAACGAGCCGTTTATGAAGCATATATCATGGATTGACCAGTTGAAGATTCGTGGTAGTTATGGACAGACAGGTAATGATAATCTGGGTAGTTCGCTTTATGGCACTTTCAGTCTGGCAGCCCAATATATCAAGTTCTCTAACAATTCAGTGACTTATGTGCCCTATCTGCTTAGCGGTCCTGATTACCCGAATGTTACCTGGGAAAAGACTACCATGAAAAATATAGGTATAGACTTTTCAGTCCTGAAAGATAGAATCTGGGGGAGTTTTGATATGTTCCGCAATGATGTAACCAACTTGCTGGGATATGACTCTGCCTCTCCGCTTAGTATGACATCTTCCGTCCCGATGAATTATGGACATTATGTACGTTACGGATGGGATGCGACTATCAACTCACTAAACTTTGAAATCCCCCGTGTGTTTAAGTGGACCTCACAATTGACCTTATCACATCATAATGCCGTTTGGAAAGAACGGATGCCCAACTATTATTATGAAGAATATCGAATCCGCAAGAACGAACCGGTGAATGCTTATTATTACTATGAAACGGAAGGCGTTATCAACATAGATAAAAGTAATATGCCCGAATCGCAGAAATCTTTGCCGGCAGACGCGCAACAGCCCGGTTATCCGATTATTAAGGATGCAAATGGGGATAACAAAATAACGATTGATGATGTAAAGATGCGGAATACACTTCCAAAAATTCACATAGGCTTTGGAAATACATTTGTATACAAAGATTTTGATCTGGATGTATTTATGTATGGACAATTCGGACGTACACGCTATAACTATGCATATCGTTGGGCACTTGTCGGAGATGTGTATTACACGAGTCCCAAGAATTCGAACAAATATGTATATACTATCTGGAATTCTCAAACCAATCAGAATGGAAACCGTCGTGGTATTGCTTCAACAAAGGCTGTCGCTTTGCCTGGTAACGTAGGTTTTGAGGAAGATTATCAGAATGCTTCGTTCGTACGTGTCAGGAATATCACTTTAGGATATAACCTTTCAGGAAAGAAGCTGGGAAGAGTAGGTGATTATGTGAGTTCTATCAGAGTTTTTGTTGACTGTCAGAATCCGTTTACTTTTACCAAGTTTGTAGGTGTCGATCCTGAAATAAAGACGGGTGGCGACGGCTCCAAAGCGGAGTATCCGATGACGAGAACATACTCCTTCGGAGCAAAAATATGTTTCTAAGAAAACCTGTAACGAAAGAAAAGATTGAAAATATGAACAAGAATAAATTATTTAAGGTGTTTGTCATGATTGCATTTATCATGTGCAGTTGTGAGGATAATTTTGATCCGAAGATGTATGGCACGTTGAATGTTTCTAATTATCCGGTGACTGAAGCCGAATACGAATCATTTATGATGACCTGCTATATGCCTTTTACGACAACATGGACCTATTGGATCGGTGCCGGAACAAGTGGCAATCAGCACGGTTGGTATATCCCTGCCGGAGGTGTACTGAAGTTCTTTGATTATCCGACAGATGAGGTGGCTGTGTGGAATAATGGTTGGGGAGGCGGATATTATTTCCTTTCTAAAGCCGATTTTAGTCAGTGTGTTTATTATACAAGCGGTACGTTAAGTGATGAAAGGCCGAACCACTTTCCGAAAGTAAGTGAGATTTCCTACTTCACCAATGTGATTGGAACATTGGAGAAAGCTTCTACCGAAGTGGTTTCCGAAGGGCGTAAAAGGGAGTTTATAGCTGAAGCCCGTCTTTGCCGTGGATTGATGATGTATTATTTATTGCATGTATATGGACCTGTTCCTTTGATTGTCGATCCGGACGATCTGATTAATCCTTCAAAACTGGAAAATCTGGTGCGTCCGACATTGCAGCAAATGACGGAGTGGATTATGGCTGATTTTGATTATGCTTATCAGTATATTGCAGATACGCAGCCGGAACAGGGACGTTACAATAAAGACTATGCACGTGTATGCATCATGCGGCATTGCCTGAATGAAGGCTATTATATGTCCGGTTATTATCAGAAAGCGATTGATATGTATAACGAGTTGAAGGGACGGTATAGTCTTTTCAAGAAAGGGGACAATCCTTATATCGAGCAATTTAAAAATGCCAATAACTTTAATTCGGAAGTGATTATGGCTGTCAGTTGTGATGAAACGGCGGATGGTACGAATAAGTCCGGCAACTTTAACCCGCTGATGATGCTTGCTACTCCCGATAATGCAGCCAGAGTGGACGATCAGGGAAATCCTACTCCTTTCTATCTGCAAGGGCAGGGATGGGGACAAACTTTCAACGTGTCTCCGAAATTTTGGGATACGTATGATCCTTCGGACAAACGTCGTGAAGTGATTCTGACCAAATATTATACGACTGCAGGAACCTGGATTGACCGGAACACTACTACATGGGACGGTTTTATCATTAATAAATTCCCGGTTGAAACAGCTACGGCTTTTCAGGGGACTGATATACCGTTAGCCCGTTGGGCAGATGTATTGCTCATGTATGCGGAAGCCGAAGTACGTAAAAACAATGCAGCTCCGTCCGCTGATGCTATAGCTGCGGTCAATGAGGTGCGTAAGCGTGCCGGACTGGGAGATCTTCCATCATCGGCAACAGCGAATGCAGAAGCTTTCCTGGATGCTTTACTTACGGAAAGAGGACATGAAATGTTGTATGAAGGGATGCGTAAAATAGATCTCATCCGTTTTAATCAGTATGCGCAGCGTACAGCGAAGATCAAAGGAGTGGCTCCTACACATCAATATGTGCCTATTCCTAATTATGCGGTTCAACAAGCTTCGGAATCTTATGGAAAAGTGTTGGTACAGACATTTGAACGTGAGGGATGGAAAGCGGATCTTGCGGCAGCTCGTAATTAATGTCATCATTCATTATTGTTAAACTAGAGATCTTAAGAAAAATGAAAAAGATATATGTATTATTCATGTCGTCGTTATTGCTCCTTTCGTGTGCAAAAGATGATGTTAGTAAGCCAAGTGAATGGCCGGAGTGGCCTACACCTTCAAAACCTAAAATAGAAAATGCCGTATTGCGGGGAGTGAATGGTGAAACGGTTGTGGCGGCTGGTGATAAAGTGAAGTTCACCGCACAAGTCAGTGATGAATATAATGATTTGGTTTCATTCCAATTATTAGTGACAATGGATGGAGCCGAAATCTTGAATTTGTCTAAAGGATTGAGCGGACGTTCTGCGGTTATTGAAGAGGAAGCTACTTTACCTTTTGTTGCCGGTTTCCAGAATGGACGTCCTGTGGTGACTATAAAAGCTGTAAACGATTTAGGTGGCAATGAATCGACTCTGACTTTGGATGAGGCCGCAAGTGTGGCGGTGACCCGTCCGGAAACACCTTCCAAATTATATCTTGTTGATGATTTGGGAAATGTGTATGAAATGGACAAGGAGAGTCAGAATGAAACGGATTATAGTTTCCGGACGAGTGCGGCGGATTTGACAGGGATTGGCGACCATTTTAAAGTTGCCGAAAAGATAATAAATAATAAACCTGATTATTCCGGTTTGGTATGGGGATATTCAGACGATAAGATCGCGATTGTGACTGATGATGCAGCTACTTCGATTCCGACTCCTAAGGTAGGGAGTTATACATTGGAGAATATCACTTTTGATATGTTGAGTTTTCTGGCTGATAAGACTTTGACATACAGCATTGATATTGATAAGTCCCGCTTCTTTGATGTGGGAGGAGGATATGTCCAGTTGGATGTTCAGTTGGTAGAAAGTGCCAAGATTAATTTTATAGGTTTTGGTAGTGATGTCACCAATATGCTCCGGCCGGAATTCTTTAAAGATGTTTCAGGGAGCAAAGCAAAATTCGATGGTCCGTCGGTACTTTATAACTTGAAATATAATACATCAAATGGTTTCATGTATATGGAACGTCCACGGGATGTTTTCTATCCGGAGGTGATGTATATTCTCGGTACTGGAGTCGGATTTCCACGCGAACCTTATGTGGCTACGCTTGCTTGGGACTTCGCATATCCTCACCAATGGTTCTTCTTTAAAAAGGTCGGTGCAAGTGCCTTTGAAGCAGTCGTTTACATTGACCAAACTATGGGATTTAAGTTCTATCGGGGATATGGTTGGGCGCAAGAGGAAGACACGAAGAATCTATATACGGTTGAGCCTGCTAACCTGATAACGAGAAACGCTCCCGGCGATCTGATTCCCGGTCCTGATTTTAAAGCCGGACTTTATACAATACATATTGATAAAGCCAGTGAAGTGATACGATTGACTCCTTACAATTAAGAGGGGATCATGATTAATAGTCTTTAATTTAATATTCAATAGAATTATGTATATATCAATGAAAACATATAGTAAGAAATTTCTGGTTACGTTCTTTTTCTCGATGTTGCCAATGTTATTAATGTCTTGTTCGATGGATCCGGAGAAAGCTTCTTTCTCAATTTCCGGGAATTTGGAGAAGTTACAGATCGGTAATGACGGTTTTACGGAGGTTTATTCGATAAAGTCTAATACGGAATGGAAATTTGTAAACGAGACGGATCAGTCTTGGGTTACCATTTCACCGGCCAAAGGGAGTGGAAACGGAACTGTGACAATTACTGCAAATGCAAATACAGGAACCGGACGTACGGCTGTATTCCGCGTGGTACCTAATGGAGTAAAGACACAAGAAATTGAGATCATTCAGGGTAATTCTTATATCCCTACAACTGATGGAGAATTCCCGATTATAGCATGGACCGGAGTGGAAGCAGACAAGTCGCTGGAGAAATTCCCGGTGATGAAAGCATCCGGCATTAATATTTATCTGGGATGGTATGATGATTTGGAAACAACATTGAAGGTGCTTGACGCCGCACAGAAGACCGGAGTGAAAATGATAACTTCTTGTAAGGACCTCTTGTCTGTTGCTACTGCCGAAGAGGTCGTAAAAGCGATGATGAATCATCCGGCTTTGTATGCCTATCATTTGAAGGATGAACCGGAAGTGAATGATTTGCCGGGCTTGGGCGAATTGGTGAAGAAGATTAAAACCATCGACAGTCATCATCCTTGTTATATCAACTTGTACCCCAATTGGGCATGGGGGAAAGAACTTTATTCTGAAAATGTAAAGTCGTTTATAGAACAAGTTCCTGTTCCGTTTATTTCGTTTGACAATTATCCAATTGTCTCTATAAATGGTGCTCCAAGCATTATCCGTCCGGACTGGTATCGGAATCTGGAAGAAATATCGGCTGCTGCTAAAGAGAATAATAAGCCGTTCTGGGCATTTGCACTTGCACTTTCCCATAAGCTTGATGAAACTCATTTTTATAAGATACCGACATTGCCCGAGTTGAGATTACAAGTTTTCAGTGATTTGGCTTATGGTGCGCAGGCAATCCAGTATTTTACCTATCGCGGACTTCAACATGACGAACCGACTGAAGTGTATGATTTGGTCAAGACAGTTAATCAGGAAGTACAGCAACTTGCGGGTATATTCTTGGGAGCACAGGTTATTTCAGTATCTCACACCGGAAGTGAAATACCTGAAGGCACGAAGGCTTTGGGAAGTCTGCCGACTCCTATAAAATCATTGACTACGAGTGATACAGGTGCGGTTGTCTCTGTCCTGGAGAAAGGTGGTAATCAATATCTTGTGGTAGTAAATAGAGATTTTCGTAATGTGATGAACCTGTCTATCGATATGGATAGTTCTGTTAGCAGAGTGTTGAAAAATGGTTCAACGACTACTCCAGACGGCTCTACGATAGCAGTCGAACCGGGTGATATGGTAATATTTACGTGGAGAAAATAAAAAGATTTTTAATTTGATAAAGTAAAACGATTATATGAAAAAGATATTACTTTCCTTTTTTATTGGTGTTATGTTGATTGCCTGCAACCAGAAAACTGTCTCTGTTCGTGAGGTCTGGACGAAAGAGCAGGCTAATGAGTGGTATAAACAATGGGGATGGCTTCGTGGATGCGATTTTATTCCGAGCACGGCAATCAACCAAATGGAGATGTGGCAGGCAGATACTTTTGATCCGGTGACTATTGATCGTGAACTGGGTTGGGCGGAAGAAATAGGCATGAACTGTGTGCGCGTATATTTGCATCACCTGGTTTGGGAAACAGATAAGGAAGGCTTTAAGAAACGTATCAATGAATACCTTACTATTGCCGACAAGCATCATATCTCTACCATCTTCGTCTTCCTGGATGATTGTTGGAATCCTGTATATCAGGCTGGCAAACAGCCGGAACCACAGCCGGGAGTACACAATTCGGGATGGGCACGTGACCCGGGTGATCTGTATTATAAAGGCGATACGGCAGTGATACTTCCGGTATTGGAAAGCTATGTGAAAGATATCCTGACTACCTTTAAGGATGATAAGAGAATCGTATTATGGGACTTATATAATGAACCCGGAGGTTCGGGAGGATATAGATACGGTGAAAGAAGTTTGCCGTTATTGCAGAAGATATTTACGTGGGGACGAACGGTGAATCCGTCACAACCTCTGTCGGCCGGAGTTTGGGATATGAGCCTGACTAATCTGAATAAGTTCCAATTGGAAAATTCGGATGTGATAACATACCACACGTATGAAGGCGTGAATTCGCATCAGCAACTCATTGATACATTGAAGCAATACGGTCGCCCGATGATTTGTACAGAATATATGGCACGTACTCAAAATAGTACTTTCCAGGATATTATGCCAATGCTGAAGAGAGAAAATATCGGTGCAATCAACTGGGGACTTGTAGCTGGAAAAACAAATACGATCTTTGCATGGGACACTCCATTGCCTGATGTTGTTGAACCTCCATTGTGGTTCCACGATATATTCCGTAGTGATGGAACCCCTTATTCGACAGAAGAAGTGGAATGTATTCGTTCATTAACTAAATAATTCCCTTATGATAACTATGAGGAATATATGGATAATGATGTTGGGGATATGCCTGTTTGGTTGCGGGGCTGGTAAACAGCCCCCTTCCTCACAGCTATCCTTAACATGGAAACTGGAAAAAGATAGTGTGGAAGCCAGATATTTTAAGAATACATTCTGCCTGACGAATAATGGGAATAAATCCTTGACTAATAATTGGGTGGTCTATTTTAATCAGACACCTATTTATTATCAGCAACCTATTAATGCACCGCTGGAAATTGAATGTTTGGGTTCGACTTACTATAAAATGTACCCCACTGAACACTACCAGGCATTGCCACCGGGTGAAACAATCACTTTTACCATATTGAGTGAAGGAAATGTGATTAATGTGTCCTCGGTTCCTGAAGGGGCTTATATGGTAACTACCGATGAAAAAGGAAAACCGTTACAACCGCAAAATGTCCCCATCGAGATCGAGCTTTTTAAGCCCGATACCCAATGGGTTAGCTCGAGGAACAGCTTTCCCTATGCAGATGGAAATTATTTCTATAAGCAGAATGATGATTTCAGCAAACCGGTAGATTGTGATATGCTTTCTCTTTTTCCTGCTCCTAAAAAAGTGGAAAAGACGGGCGGGGTTTCTTCTTTCTCTCAAAAAGTCTGTCTGAAGTTTGATGATGCGTTTAAAGAGGAAGCTCTTTTATTGAAAAGTCAATTGACTTCATTATTAAGATGCAGCGTTTCCGATAAGGATGAAGAAACAATCATTGAATTGAAGAAAATGGAGGTTCCTATTACCTGTCAATATCCCGATGAATATTACGAAATCGTGATAAAGAATAACCGGTTGACTTTGAAAGCTAGTGATACACATGGCATATTTAATGCTTGTCAAACATTGCTTGCCTTATTAGATAACATGGAACTAACTTCTTCTCCGATACCTAATCTTCATATTACCGATTATCCGGACATGGGGCATCGGGGAATTATGTTGGACGTAGCCCGCAACTTTACAAAGAAAGCGGACCTGCTGAAATTGATCGATATATTGTCATTCTATAAGATGAATGTACTGCATTTGCATTTGAGTGACGATGAGGCCTGGCGTGTGGAAATACCCGGATTGGAGGAATTGACAGAAATAGCTTCTCGCAGAGGACATACCACAGATGAACAGATGTGCCTTTATCCTGCGTATGCCTGGGGATGGAATGAGACAGATACTACTTCATTGGCCAATGGATATTATTCTCGCAGTGACTTCATGGATATTCTGAAATATGCGAAAGAAAGGCATATCAGAGTTATTCCCGAAATAGACATTCCCGGACATTCCCGGGCAGCGATTAAAGCCATGAATGCCCGTTATCAGAAATATATAGATACAGACCAATCGAAAGCGGAAGAATATCTTTTGACTGACTTTGCAGATACTTCCCAATATCTGTCGGCACAAAATTTCACAGATAATGTGATTAATGTTGCCATGCCTTCCACTTATCATTTTCTTGAAAAAGTGATTGACGAAATCGTGCAGATGTATCAGGATGCAGGAGTAGAACTGACTGCTTTCCATGTGGGTGGAGATGAAGTACCAGAAGGTATTTGGGAAGGTTCTTCTATCTGCCGCACTTTTATGCAAGAGAACGGACTGACTAAGATACGGGATCTGAAGGATTATTTTCTGGAACAAATATTGGAAATGCTGGACAAACGTAACATACAGGCAGTCGGATGGCAGGACATTGTTATGAATCCTGATAATACCGTTAACGAACATTTTAGAAACAGTAAGGTATTAAATTATTGCTGGAACACCATTCCGGAGCAGGGTGGGGATGAAGTACCGTATAAGCTAGCTAATGCAGGCTACCCGGTTATACTCTGTAATGTGGGTAACTTCTATTTGGATATGGCCTATTGCTATCATGTGGAGGAACCGGGATTGCGTTGGGGCGGTTATGTGGATGAATATGTGACGTTTGATATGTTGCCTTTTGATATTTATAAGTCTTTGCGACGGAATTTGAAAGGTGAACCTGTTGATGTGAAAGCTGCTTCAAACGGAAAACAACCCTTGACAAAGGAAGGTTATCAGAATATCAAAGGTCTATCCGGACAAATATGGTCGGAAACAATCCGTAGTTTTGAACAGGTAGAATATTATCTTTTCCCAAAAGTCTTCGGATTGGCAGAACGTGCTTGGAATGTTCAACCATCGTGGGCATTATCTCCGGACGGCAAAGTATATATGGATGCCAAACGGAAATACAATGCCGGTATTATAGATTATGAGTTGCCACGTTTGGCAAAGCGGGGAATAAATTTCCGGGTGTCTCCTCCCGGTATTATGATAAGGGATGGATTACTGCTGGCTAATACTGCCATTCCCAATGCGGTAATCCGGTACACAACCGATGGAAGTGAGCCTACGGAAAGTTCCATAGAATGGCAAACTCCGGTAGTATGCAATGCTCCACTGATAAAAGCAAAGTCTTTTTATCTAGGAAAAGAGAGTGTAACTACCGTATTGTTTAATAGATGATATATAAATAAAAAGCTATTTTAATAATGTTAGAATAGCTTTTTATTTATGCATTTATGAAATTTTACATATTAAGGGGCTGCTGAAATTCTAGCTCTTCTTTACAATATTCAACAAATTTAAAACTGGAAATATGACTATTAATATTAATTGATGGTTGAAATATGAATACATTTTTCGACTTGCGTTTTAATTAATTTTTTCATATTTTTGCAGAGTATTTTTTGAATATTAGTGAAAGACATGAGTAATTTTGTAAAAATGAGAGGATTCTTTTTGTTTGTACTTCTTCTCATTAATTGTACTGTAAGTAAGGGACAGATTTATAAGTACATAGGACTGGAAGACGGGTTGAATAATCAGAAAATATACCATATCCAAAAAGACCGACGGGGGTATATGTGGTTTCTGACTCAAGAAGGGATAGACCGTTATGATGGCAAACATATCAAGCATTACAACTTTTCAGACGATAACATGACGTTGGATTCACGGATTGCCTTGAATTGGCTTTATATGGACAACGGAAATGTATTATGGGTAATTGGTCAGAAAGGTCGTATTTTTAGGTATGATTCGCAGCATGACAAGTTTGAACTGGCTTATGTGCATCCGGAACTGATCAGAAATAAGTCGCAAGCATTTCTGAATTATGGTTATTTGGACAAAAATGACCGTATATGGTTGTGCTGTAAAGATAGCATTACCTGGTATGATACCCATACCGGAACAGTGTTACATATGTCGGTGCCGGTCGACGGTGAAATAACTACCATTGAACAGACAGATGGTAACCATTTTTTTATAGGTACGGGAAGTGGTTTATTTCGTGCCGGAATAGAAGAAGGGAAGTTAAAGGTGATTCCTGATGAAGCGTTGGAAAGCATCGCTCCAGTGCATGAACTTTATTACCATGCTGTTTCAAAGCAGTTATTTGTGGGAAACTATAAAGAGGGAATACTTATATATGACATGGGGGGAACAGGAAAAATCATCTCTTGTCAATTCCCCAATCATGTAGAGATTAACCAGATTGCTGCTTTAAACGCTCATGAACTTCTAGTGGCTACTGGGGGAAAAGGTGTATATAAGCTGGATGTGAATACATACATGAGTGAACCCTACATAACAGCTGATTATAGCAGTTATAACGGGATGAATGGAAATAATATTAATGATGTCTATGTGGATGAAGAAGAGCGCATCTGGCTCGCAAATTATCCCACCGGCATTACAATCCGTAACAACCGTTATGGAAGTTATGACCTGATAAGACATTCTCTTGGTAATACCCGGTCACTGGTGAACGATCAGGTTCATGATGTGGTGGAGGATAGTGACGGTGACCTCTGGTTTGCAACCAGTAACGGTATCAGTTTCTATCAGACTGATACAAAAGAATGGCGTTCCTTCTTTAGTTCCTTTGATCCGGTACCGAATGATGAGAATCACATTTTTTTAGCGCTGTGTGAAGTCTCTCCCGGTGTAATGTGGGCTGGTGGTTATACATCGGGTATTTACAAGATAGAGAAGAAGAAAGGGTTTAAGGTAACTTATCTTTCTCCTGCTGCCATTGCAGGAGTACGTCCCGATCAATATATTTATGACATTAAAAAAGATTCGGGAGGTGATATCTGGTCCGGTGGATATTATCATCTGAAGCGTATCAATCTTGATACTAAAAATGTACGTTTATATCCGGGAGTAAGTTCTATTACTACCATTCAGGAGAAGGATGACCGGCTGATGTGGATTGGTACGCGAATGGGACTCTACCTGCTTGATAAAGAATCCGGAATTTACCGGTATATTGATCTGCCTATTGAATCTCCCTATATATGTGCATTATACCAGAGAGAAGACGGTATCCTATATATTGGTACCCGTGGAGCCGGACTTCTTGTTTATGACATTAATAAGAAAAAGTTTATCCATCAATATCGTACTGATAACTGTGCGTTGATTTCTGACAATATTTATACAATTCTTCCACGTCAGGACGAGAGTCTTCTGATGGGTACGGAAACCGGTATTACAATCTATTCCCCCCAGAAACATTCTTTTCGTAATTGGACACGGGAACAAGGATTGATGAGTGTCAATTTTAATGCAGGTTCTGCCACCGCCTGGAATAAAAGCACACTTGTTTTTGGCGGTAATGAAGGTGCAGTTAAGTTCCCGACAAATATACAGATACCGGAACCGCATTACTCACGCCTGTTATTACGTGATTTTATGATTGCTTATCATCCTGTTTATCCGGGTGATGACGGATCTCCTTTGAAGAAGGACATTGACGAAACTGACCGGCTGGAACTAGCTTACGGACAAAATACATTTTCCCTTGATGTGGCATCCATTAATTATGATTATCCTTCCAACATTCTTTATTCATGGAAAATTGATGGTTATCATAAAGAATGGAGTCGTCCAAGTCAGGATAACCGGATTCTTGTCAGAAATCTGCCTCCTGGCAGTTATACGTTACAAATTCGTGCCGTATCCAATGAAGAGAAGTATAAGACTTATGAGACAAGGAACATTCAGATTGTTATAACACCTCCGGTATGGGCCAGTTTGTGGGCTATGGTGGGATATGCAATTCTGTTGGTATTGGTTATGATTATCATCTTTCGTATCATCATGTTGCAAAAGCAGAAGAAAGTGTCGGATGAGAAGACACGGTTCTTCATTAATACGGCTCATGACATACGTACGCCGCTTACGTTGATAAAAGCTCCGCTGGAGGAAGTCATAGAAAATCGTATGGTGACCGAACAGGCGTTACCCCATATGAATATGGCTCTTAAGAATGTAAATACATTGCTTCAGCTGACAACGAACTTGATAAATTTCGAACGGATAGATGTCTATTCATCCACTCTTTATGTTTCCGAGTATGAGCTGAATACTTTTATGAATGATGTTTGTGCTGCTTTTCGCAAATATGCTGAAATGAAACATGTCAGGTTTGTTTATGAAAGCAATTTTGACTATCTGAATGTGTGGTTTGATAGTGACAAAATGGGATCTATTTTGAAAAATATCTTGTCGAATGCATTGAAGTATACACCTGAAGAAGGTAGTGTCTGCATTTCCGCCTGCGAGGAAGGAAACACGTGGAGCATTGAGGTGAAAGATACGGGAATTGGTATTCCTTCGTGCGAACAGAAGAAATTGTTCAGGAACTGTTTTAGAGGTAGTAATGTTGTCAATCTAAAAGTGACAGGTAGCGGAATAGGGCTGATGTTGGTATACAAACTAGTCAAATTACATAAAGGCAAGATTCAGATTCAGAGCAATGAACAACAAGGCACTTGTGTACGAGTTACTTTCCCGAAAGGAAATAGCCATCTTCATAAAGCTAAATTTATTTCTCCCAAGCTGCCGGATGAACGTCCGGAGACTATCATACCGGGTAGTATTTCTGATTTGCCGGCTATGGAAATATCCCAGATAAACAGTTCCTTACAACGGATCCTGATAGTGGAGGATAATGATGATTTGCGCAATTATCTGGTGGATATGCTGAAGACGAGTTATAATATTCAGGCTTGTCCGAATGGAAAGGATGCACTTATCATAATCAGGGAATTTAATCCGGATCTTGTTATATCCGATATAATGATGCCTGAAATGAGCGGAGATGAACTTTGTTCAGCGATAAAAGGGGATCTTGAGATGTCTCATATTCCGGTCGTTTTGCTGACAGCACTGGGAGATGAGAAGAATATGCTCGAAGGGCTGGAAATCGGAGCGGATGCTTATATCACCAAGCCTTTCAGTGTAGGAATACTCAAGGCAACGATTAAGAATTTACTGGCGAATCGTGCTTTGCTTCGTCAGGTTTATAATAGTATCGAAGAGGAAGAACAGAATTTTCTGGTTAATTGTACTAATACTTTGGACTGGAAATTTATAGCTTCGGTCAAGGAATGTATAGAGAAGAACATGGGGGATCCGGATTTTAATGTAGAAATGCTTAGCAGTCGCCATCACATGAGTTGTACGAGTTTCTTTAATAAATTAAAGGTCTTGACAGGTTATGCTCCGGCTGATTATATCCGGATGATACGTTTGCAACATGCTGCGCAATTGCTAAAGCAGGGCGAATATACAATAGCGGAAATTACCGATATGGTCGGGTTCTCGGATGCGAAATATTTCCGTGAGGTATTTAAAAAATATTATGGTGTAAGTCCGAGCAAGTATGGAGAGTCGGAAAAGACAGGATCTTATCCGGCAATCAATTTAAAAAATGAGAAATAGTAGGTGGCGTATATAAACATTGTTCTATGTCCGGTTGTTATGTTTGGCAAACAAATATATATTCTGCCGGATGAAAGCAATATTGATATTTTTAGCTGGTCTGCTTTTCCCTATAACTTTTTTATTCGGGCAAAGTGCAATTCAGAAATATGCGGGAACGGCTATGCCGTATCCTTTTATAAAGAATCTATCTGTTTTGAACCATGATGGTATGGTTCCTTTTTATATCAATCATTTAGGAAGGCACGGAGCACGGTTCCCGACTTCGGGAAAAGCATTAGAGAAGGTTAGAAATGTACTTATATTGGCGGAGCAGGAAAAAAGATTGACTGTAAAAGGTCAGGAACTGCTTGCTACGGTATTACGGCTATCCGAAGCTTTCGAAGGACAATGGGGAGAATTGTCGGCAGTAGGAGAACAGGAACAAAAGGGAATAGCAGAGCGTATGCTATTGCATTATCCAGAAATATTTGTAGATTCGGCGCGAATTGAAGCGATAGCTTCCTATATTCCTCGTTGTATTAGTAGTATGGATGCTTTTCTTTCTGGTATGGAAAAACAGGATTCCTCATTGGTAATAAAGAAAAGTGCAGGAAAGCAATATAACCCACTTCTTCGTTTTTTTGATTTGAACAAGCCTTATGTTTATTATAAAGAGAAAGGTGACTGGATTTCTTTGTATGAATCATTTGTGCAAGATAAGATAGTTTTTACACCTGTCATGAAAAGGATTTTTCTCACCTCAGGACAAGAAACAGAACAGGAAAAACGGGAGTTTGTCATGGCTTTGTTCTCAATAGCAGCTATACTTCCTGATACAGGCTTATCTTTTAATATGAAAGGTATTCTTAATGATAAAGAATGGTATGGTTATTGGCAAACACAAAACTTGCGGCAATATCTGACTAAAAGTGCAGCACCAGTTGGAAATATGTTGCCGGTTGCAATTGCATGGCCGTTACTTTCAGAGTTTATTCAAACGACAGAGCAGGCAATTAACGGGCAATCGGACAATCGGGTGGATCTTCGTTTTGCGCATGCAGAAACTGTCATTCCTTTTGTAGCATTGATGGGTATAGGAAAAACGGATATACAGATAGCATCACCTGATTCCGTATCCATTTATTGGAAAGATTATGAAATTGCTCCGATGGCAGCTAATGTGCAATGGGTGTTTTATCGTGATAAGAACTGTCAAGTCTGGGTCAAAATACTTTTGAATGAGCAAGAAGTAACCATTCCGGTGGTCACATCCTTTTTCCCATATTATCGGTGGGAAGAAGTCTGCCACTATCTGAAACAACGGATAGCAATATCAAAAGAGATTCTTTCCAGGTTTTCGAGTAAGACTGATTAGCAAAAAGCCCTGTAAGAATGATTGCTTCTCACAGGGCTTATTTGTATGGAAAGAGTATTTTTTATAATAATTTGTTGGAGCCAAGTATAATCAACATGGTATATCCCAATATCAGTCCGATGATTCCCATGATTATTCCGACTTTTTCCATATCCTTTTGCTGAATCATGCCTGTGGCATGTGCCAATGCGTTGGGAGGAGTACTGATAGGCAATATCATTGCTAATGATGAACCGATTGCCACTCCAATCAATAAAGTCTCTACTCCACCTAAGGAAGATAGGTTCTCACGCATGCTGCTTCCTGCAATGGCTAGGATGGGGACGAGCAATGCTGCCGTAGCTGTATGTGAGATGAAATTAGCCATAGCATAACAAATAAGTCCGGAGCCGACAATCATTAATACAGGAGGCCATGTGTTGAATGGGATAGCTTCAATCATATGTTTCGCCAGTCCGGTTTCTTGTAAAGCAACGCCCAGGGCGAAGCCGCCGGCTACCATCCAGAGTACGCTCCAACTGATTTCTTCCAGATCGCGTTTGGTGATGACTCCCGTTATACAGAAAACGGCTACCGGAATCATAGCTACTACATTAGAGTTTACTCCCGTCACCTTGTCAAACATCCAAAGTATGACTGTGATAGCAAAAGTGATATAAACCACAATGGAACGCCAGTCTTTTTTGGCTTCACCTTCAATTTGTAATTCAATATTTTTTTGTTTAAAGGGAAACAATCGTAAAAGTATGAACCAAGCGATAAACAATACAATAATAGTATAGGGTAACATAAAACTCATCCATTCTCCGAAACCGATATTCAGGTTCAGTCCTTCCGGATCATTCAGGTATTTTAAGGCAATTGCGTTGGGCGGTGTGCCGATAGGAGTTCCCATGCCACCCACATTAGCAGCTACAGGAATAGCCATAGCCAGACCTATTTTTCCTTTACCGTCTGCCGGAAGTGCTTTTAATACAGGAGTTAGGAAAGTGAGCATCATGGCAGCTGTAGCCGTGTTGCTAAGGAACATTGAAAATGCAGCTGTAACAAGAATGAATCCTAATAGTACATAGCGTGATTGGGTTCCGAAAGGTCTTAGCATGACGCGTGCCAACAATACGTCCAATCCGCTTTTGGTTGCTGCGATGGCAAGTATGAACCCACCAATAAATAACATAATGATTGGATCGGCAAAGCAATGCATAATGGACTTATATTTGACTGTCTGTCCCAATTCTTCTGTCGAGATTCCTTGAGTAAGGAACCATAAGCTGCTGTCGGAAACGGTGAGTAACAATAAAACGACAATCAATACGGAAGTGGTCCATGCAGGGACAGCCTCGAATACCCACATCAGCGTGGCAAAAATAAAGATAGAAATAAGTCTTTGTTCTATAACTGTTAACCCTTCTATACCAAATGTGTCAATAGGGAGGAGCCATAAAATAAGGGAAAGGGTAATAGCTACGGTTAGCTTTATACATCTGGCCACTGTCTGATTTTTTGCCAACCGTTTGGCTTTCTTTAAGTCCTGATAAGCTTCCACTAGATGGAAGCCGTGAAAAATCTTGTACATAATACTAGTTTAAGATAAAATTAAAAAACGGTGCAAAAATAACTTTTTATTCTATATCTCGTAAATCAACGAGAGAAGTTTTTTATAATTCTTTTGGATTGTGATGTCCTTGAAGATATTAATATGGATATTAGGTAGTCTGCTGCAATTTCTCTAAATTTGTGCCATTAACTCGACTAATACATTCATGGAGCACACTGAAACTTTAATAGTAGAGCAGTTGAAGATAGGCAACGAAGACGCCTATCAATACATCTATGACCGTCACTATGCTCTGCTGTGTCATGTCGCAAGTGGCTATGTAAAAGATCAATTCCTCGCGGAAACCATTGTCGGGGATACTATTTTTCATTTATGGGAGATTCGTGAAACGTTAGAGATTTCCGTTTCTATCCGTAGCTATTTGGTGAGAGCCGTCCGTAATCGTTGTATCAACTATCTGAATTCTGAATGGGAAAAGCGTGAGATCGCGTTTTCATCTCTAATGCCTGATGAGATAACAGACGATAAAATGACGATATCCGATTCGCATCCGTTGGGGGCATTGTTGGAGCGTGAACTGGAAGAGGAAATATATAAAGCCATTGATAAATTGCCGAATGAATGTCGTCGCGTATTCGATAAAAGTCGTTTTGAAGGAAAATCATACGAAGAAATTTCTCAAGAGTTAGGCATCTCTGTCAATACGGTTAAATATCATATAAAGAATGCATTAGCATCTTTACAAATGAATCTAAGTAAATATCTGATTACTCTACTTTTATTTTTTTTCGGGTAAAAACGAAAAAAAGTCATTTTTAGACTACCCTCAATTAAAAAACTACTGTCTCCTTTATAGAACGCAGAAAAATGGAAGAAGAAAAGAAACATATTGATGAATTGATTGCAACCTATCTGACGGAAGGTTTGGACAAAAATGCTTTAGCCGAACTGAAAGCATGGATAGCTGCATCACCTGAAAATAAGAATTACTTTATTCAGCAGCGGGAAGTCTGGTTTTCTGCTGTCAGTCGTGAAGCTGCGTCGAAATACAATAAAGATAAAGCGTTCGATACATTTAAGAAACGTATCGGAAATCGGAAGGAAATAGAAAAAACTTCTCATCATGGATTCCGGTTGTCAATGTTGTGGCGTTATGCAGCGATTATTGCAGTCATACTTGCAGTCGGCTGCTTCTCTTATTGGCAGGGAGGAGTGAACGTAAAAGACACATTCGCGGATATATCCGTAGAAGCTCCTTTAGGATCGAGGACAAAGCTTTATTTGCCGGATGGTACATTAGTTTGGCTGAATGCCGGTTCACGAATGACTTACTCACAAGGTTTCGGAGTCGATAATCGTATGATCGAACTGGAAGGTGAGGGATATTTTGAAGTCCGGCGGAATGAAAAACTCCCTTTCTTTGTAAAGACTAAAGATTTACAATTGCAAGTACTGGGAACAAAATTTAATTTTCGCGATTACCCGGAGGATCATGAAGTCGTAGTATCTTTATTGGAAGGGAAAGTAGAACTGAATAATTTACTGAAAAAAGAGAAAGAAGCAATTCTTGCGCCTGATGAGAGAGCAATATTGAATAAAACGAACGGACGGATGACAGTAGAAACAGTTACAGCCTCTAATGCTTCGCAATGGACGGACGGTTATCTGTTTTTTGATGAAGAGCTTCTGCCGGACATCGTGAAAGAATTGGAACGTAGCTACAATGTAACTATTCGCATTGCCAATGATTCTTTAAATACCTTCCGGTTCTACGGTAATTTTGTCCGTCGGGAGCAAAGTATTCAGGAAGTATTGGATGCGTTGGCATCTACGGAGAAAATACAATATAAGATTGAAGAACGCAATATAACTATCTATTAACCGGTTACCAGAGATTTATAATACTATGATTGTTTAACCTTAGAAATTGAAGAATATGAAGGAAGAAAATAATACTGAATAGTCTTTAGTGAATGAATAAGGAGAGAAAAATAAAAACCGGAAGATCTCGAACATCTTCCGGCTCCTGAATCTCTTCTTCAACAACTTTCAAACGTGAGCATGTTTTCAAAAGAGATAATGCAAAGTTAGCAAAATACATCTCTTTTAAAACGAGTTATTCAAGTTTTAATTAAATAATTTGTTTATTTTAGATTTTTCTCGGTTTGACTTAACCGATTGAGAAATAAACTTTTAGCGA
>OGLW01000191.1_pt1 | contig 37839 bp, 31 predicted proteins | sample 1572961 | NCBI WGS metagenome assembly OGLW01 (sample SAMEA2581880, study PRJEB24529) | metagenome | biome: Human gut stool | place: China | collected 2011
TGAACAATCCGGATACGGCAAAGAATACCAGCGAAATGGCGAAAAAGTCGCCCATGAGATTCCATCCCTGAATGCGGTTGTAATGCAACCGGTTGAACCAGTACACCACCGGACGTTTTTCATGTACTTCATAATCTACACAACCGCTGGCTGCGTCATACACACCCACGCCGCCTTCCAGCATCAGGCGATGATGGCTTTCATCAATAGACAGCACCCGCTTTACAGGAGGCAAATCTTCCTGTCGGTTCCATGCCGCAAGGAGTTCTTCGGCCTGCATGCCTTTCTCCAGTTGAACGGCCGCTTCCGTGGTACGGAAAGCCGGATCCTTGCCATTCATGTGGTTCAGCAGGATGCCCGACACGGCATAAATCAGGCAGGCTCCTACCATCAGGTAGCCCAGGTCACGGTGCAGCACACGAAGCCAGTAGGAGAGGCTCTTATTCCGCCACTTCATATTCCGTGCCGTCTATGTAGTAAATGGAATAATAGTCCTTGTTATTGGCCTTCATCCATTCACGCATGCTCTGAATGTTGTTCATCTCCGCATCGCAGGTTTCGCCGTTGCCTTCTGCTTTTCCCTGCTTTTCCTTCAATTCTTCTTCCGCCTGGTCAATGTATTCCTTGGTCAGACGGTTCTCGCGAAGAATCCCTTTGATGATGACCTCTGAACCAATCAGCTCACGGTTGAATCCGCCGATATTGCCTTTTGCCTCCACACGTACGGAAGTCTTCTGGTCTTTTCCCATTACAAAGCAACGGCGTCCGGAATGCTTGCAGGTATGTGTGATGAATCCTTTCAGCACCACCTCCTTATCTACATTCTTTTCTGCATCCTTCAAAATGTCTTCCACATATTTTGCCTCACTGGCCGACAGAGCGGCAGTAGGCTGTTCCTGAGAGGTCTCTGATTTTTTGTTATTGTTCACACACGAGGTAGCCGTCAGCAGACAGGCCGCAGCTACGATAAAAAACAGTTTTTTCATTTTCAATTGAATTTATAGTTATTCATATTTATTCCAAGGAAGAAATAACAGTGCTACTATCCCGGATAAGCCGGCAGCGCACACGCATAGCGCCATCAGTATCCGTCTGTACAAAGATACCTTGTTTCTGCACAAAAAGAAAGTCAGGAGGGCTAAAAAGAAGCTCACCGCTAATCCCTTTGAAGAAAGATTACCCGCATAGAGATTCACAAAGGAACTCGTTTCGGAAGAAGGTGACAAACGGAACGGGAACAGCCATTCCGACAACTCATCCCACAAAACGCGCTTCCGGTCCTGATGATAGGAAGAGAGTGACTGAAGCGTCACGGCATCCAGTCCGTAGCAGTCCATTCCTTCCGCATCCGATACGCGTACGGTCCAGTAAAGCAGGTTTCCCAGAATGCTGATTTCGTCTTTCGTGATGTCTATCGGACGGATATCGAACGGCAGGAAGCGATAACCGCCTTCATCCGTGCTTTCCAGTAAGCCCATTTCACCTTTCTCGCCAAACAGATAGCCATAGAAACGCTTGTCGCTCGTCTCACTCATGACAAACCATTTGATGCCCAGCTGCGAACCGATACCCGTATCTTTCACGAAAGGCCGTCCGTTCACCATCTTCAGGTGGAAGAGAGCCCCTTTGCTGTCCAGACAGAAATAGCCCTCCTCATAGGGCTTTCTCACTGTAGGGTTTCCCCAATAAGCTTTTACCGGAAAGCTAAACCCTTTCTTGATAAGCTCTTTGGTGAAGATTTCACTCTTCTGCCGATTTACCGAATTGGACTGCGCATCGACAAAAGTCAGTTCACGGTCCATCCGGAAGTAGTCGCCGGGAAGCGTAAGATTTCCCCGTTTGGGCATGGCTTCCAGCAACACCCCCATAGCGGGTTGCGGAGAGAATACATCGACCGGACGAAAACGGAACATCACTTGTTTGCTCCGCAGGATTTTCACGTCGATGGCCTGTCCCTCCAGCGAATCGGGCAACTGGCCTTCCATGGCCAGCTGGCGATAATTCAGCAGCGGAAGCAGTGAATCGTATTGCGCACGAGGATACTCGTTGCCATGAATATCATAAAATGAATTCTTATGCTCGCGAAAGTCAATCACGCAAAGTTCCTTCAACCGGGCACTATAATACATCAGCGGATAACTGTGCGAATCGTCGGTCATTTTCTGTACCAGTGCCGGCACCGTCCAGGAAGCCAACAGGGTGACAGACACCAGAATGATTGAAAAAATGAGAGATTTATATTTCATTGTTCATTGTTTTTATTGTACACCATACTTGAACCGAATGCAGGATGAGAAAGGAAAGATAAAAGAAGCTGCCAGTATCCAGCCGATTCCTGCCCCGAACTGTGAATAGGCTCCGGGATAGGAGGAAACAAACAGCATGGACAGCAGTCCCACCGATACCACAATGCATAGCATCCGCTGTTTCCACTGGGGCTCGATACAAACCCACGCAGTGAAGCCATAGCCTGCCACTGCTGCCACTATCCAGGGAAGCAACTGCTGGAGCATCATTCCTACAACCTCGGAAGGCAGAAACAAACGAACCACAGCCGCCAGGACCAGCGAAAGCAGCAGACAAAGCAGCAAGACGACACTGAAACCATACCACAGCATGGAGGCCATAATTTGTGTTTCTCCTGCCGGAAGATGGAGTGTCAGCTTCAGCCGTTTCTGCGTCATTTCGGGCACATACTGCACGACTCCCAATGCAATTCCGGCCAGTGGCAGCAGGTACATCATCCACGGGGCAACCGATGTGCCCTGAAAAAGACAGCCATACCACACATTAACTGCTTCATTCAAACGGATTTCATGGGTAAGGTCGATGTAGGTATAACCCACGGCTACTGCCATCAGCAACAGCATTACTCCAATCAGGCGGCGGGTTTTCATCCATTCTTTATAAGACAAGGCTCTGAATAAATTCATGACATTAATATTTACCTGTTAAACCAATAAATGCATCTTCCAGCGAAAGATTCTCCTCTGTAATTTCCGTGACACCCATCGCCTTCAACCGTTGTTCGACTTCGGCCTTTGGCAGAAACGAATATACTTCCCATTTATCGCCCAATGCAGAGGGATACCAGAAGTCTTCATCGCCCTCCAGCTTAAATGTATCTCCCGGACGGGTGAAACGGTATCGCTTGAAATGGTGCATGATTTCCTTTACCGGCTTATGCAACAGCAAGCGGCCATAGTCCATGATCATACAATCATCTATCAGCAATTCCATGTCCTGAATGATATGCGAAGTGAGAAAGACTGTCTTGTTTTCTGCTGACGCATATTCCCGAAGGTATTCCACAAACAGACGACGATAACCCGGGTCCAGTCCCATGGAAAAATCATCCAGAATCAGCAGTTCCGGGTCCTGGGCAAAAAGCAGCCCCAGCGCTACCTGCGAACGCTGTCCGCACGACATGGTAGAGAGTTTCTGCGAAGGAAGTACCTGCAACTTTTTCAGCAATTCATAATAGGCCTCTTTCTTCCATTTCGGGAAGAAGGCCGAATAAAATTTCTCTATCTGCGAAACCGTAAAATAGGCATGTTGCACATGGCCTTCCAGCAACAGTCCCACCTTCGATTTGGTAAGCGGAGAGAGGTGTTCCATCTCCTCACCAAACAGCCTGCACACGCCCGAACGAGGCTTCAGGTAACCGTTGAGGATATTGATGATGGTGGTTTTCCCTGTGCCGTTCTTTCCCAACAGGCCCAATACCTTTCCCTGCTCCACGTCGAAACTGAGATTTTCGTAAATCAAGCGGTTTCCGTAATAATGCGTAATATTTTCACACTCTATTATTTTACTCATTGTAGCACGATTAAATGATTAGTTCTTAAAATTTTACCCCTACCTTGATGACGGGTTGCACGAAATCTTTTCTCGCCATTGTAGTCGTAAAAGCCCTGGCATACATCACCTCGCACCGGACATAACCAGACAGAGCAGAAGTAATTTCTCTTTCATACCCCACGGCCGCATATGGCACCAGCCGAACAGCTGTCTGATAATCGTATTCTTCCACCAGCAAGTCTGCTCTTTCTGCCGGACGTTGCTGATCCTCCGATACACTGGCATATTGTCCGTCTTCCTTCATACAGCCCCATCCGCCCTGCAAGTCCAGTCCGGCGGAAGCAGTCCATACCTGCCGGCCTTTATACCAGTTTCTGGCTCCCTGAAGCCATAGCCCCGTAACGTGCAGACTCTGCTTCCGGAAGAACGGATATTGCGATGCCGTCACAGAGCGGGAACGATAGTCCATCCGCACTTCGGCCGACCAGTCTGAACGGCTCTCTTTACCTCCTGAAAGAAGTTGATACGCCAGCCAGGCACGCAGCTGCTTCCTGCCCATCACTTCATTGCTACCATAATAGACTATCTGCGATACGCCCAGTCCGTCCGTACTCTCCTTATAAGAATTTTCCCTGCTTTCCTGTGATTTCAATGCGATACCCAGTTCCATCGCCTGAAAAAGTCGGGATTGCTGCCAGGTAAGCTTTGAACGGTAACCCACCTCACTCCCTGTATGAGTAGAGTAGGTGATGGAAGTAGAAGAGCCGCTTCCAAAACGTCCGGAAGTCTTTCGGATGAATACCTCCTGAAACCAGTGCAGGTCTCCGCGACGAAACTTTCCCTGAAAGGCCGCTTCATGCGTTTGGGTAAACAAGGGAGTCGTGTTCGAAGTATATCCACTTTCACCAAACACTTCACTGCGCCCGTAAAAGCCTCCAAAACTGATGAGAGAAGTGTATTGACGGTCGGTCGTTCCATAGATACCGAAGCCTACCGTTTCCACGTTGCGCAAATACCCGTAAGAAAGTCCGACTTGCCATCCGGAAAAAAGTTCATACGAGAAACCCGTCGACAAATGCAGGTTCATCAGGGAATTCTGATGCCGCAAATCCTTGAACTTGGCGTAGTTTTCCGTACGGTATTCCAGTTGCCCTCCCCATGAAAGGTGAGGAGTGAGGAGATAGCCTGCTTCTCCTTTGAGCATGTACCATTCATGCCGTTTCGTACCGGCTCCCGAGTCGTCCATCTCCACAATGTCAAAAGGCGTTTCTTCCGGATGCAGAAAAGCCGAACCCGACATGTGCTTGCCTTTTTCCGTGCCGTATGCCATGGCACCTCCTAATACCAGCCGCGAGTTCAGCCGCCAGTAGGATTCGGTTGAGACCAATCCGCCCAGCCGGCTATCCGACTGATAATAATTCACCAGTTTCCCGCTTCCGTAACTGCCTTCCGCCTGAAGATAAGAGATGTATCCGCACTCCATCCCCGACAGAAAAGAAGGATTGCTTCCGGCAGAAGCCGCATACCTCCACAAGGTTTCCTGAAAGTCCGTACGAAGAGGAGAGGAGGCCCCTGAGGGAACACTTCCCCAGGACCTGCCTCCCGCCACAAGTACAAGAAAAAAGCAAGCGATACAATAATGCTTCATGTTTAGTTTCTCAAAGAAGATTTGCTCCGCTGATGGAAGTCAGCTGTCGAATTGTTTGTATCCTGAAAAATAATTCTGGCTCCGTTTTTCAAGGATGCCTCGGCATCTATCCCGCTGGCATCGGTTGAATTTCCTACACCGAGCGAATAGTTATAGACCAGCTTTCCTTCATTCTCCACAAGTGCTTCCGTAGCCTCTTTATCTACGTTACGATACAAGGTATATCCTATGCCGCGAGTAAGTTCCACATAGCCTGCATCTACCGAGGGAAGAAGGCGCTTCTGGTTGCCGTCGGCCCCCTGCACGAATACTTCGATACCGTCTACTACCCATTCTGCCGGCACTTTCTTACGCGGCTGACTGGCACTTCCTCCATAAAGGTTGGTGGTGGATGCATCGTCTACAAAAGCCTGTAGGGTAGTACTTTCCGGACGGAACACAAAGAATGCCGGTCCGAACTGGCTGACAGGCCATGCATTACCCAAACCATATTTGTAAGCCTTCAAATAATGGTCAGTAGAAATAAGTTCGGAAGGCGACGGATAGTATTTGGCATTGTTGAAGTCCTCAATGTCATACAGGCAGTAATAAGTACGGTTGGCCAGATTTACGGACTGAGAATAGGTCTGTGTGTGGTCGATGGCTCCATTCAGTGCAATCACCAGTTCTTTTCCGGCTTCCAGCTGTACCTGCTTGTCGAAATACCAGACAGCCGTTCCGGCCGGTATCCATCCTTCTGCCGCATAAAAGAGTTCACCGTTCACATAGTCCTTATTCGAAGCATGAGGATTGTAAGGATTTACCATACCCAGTGCAAAGTCGCTGATGTCGAGTGTTTCCGAAGAATTGTTATACAGCACGACATACTGGTCCATGGCAAACGTACCCGAGCCATCGTCTTTCGGACAGCCTCCTACATACAGTTCCTTAATCAGCACGGAACCTCCTAAAGACATTTCCAGTTTGATGGTAGCCTCTACCGTTTCCTGAGTCACATTGACCGATGTATTCAATCCATTGAAAAGATACACTTTGGCATCGGCCACCCGTTTGTCGGAAGCCGAAGCTTCATAAATACCTTGCGGCACTTCAAAAACAGCCACTCCTTCCGCATTGGTCGACTGACTGAAGGTGGTACTGCCCGACGTATTCTTCAGGGTTACGCTGACTCCCTCCACTGGTTCAAATCCGCTTCCCTCGGGATACACCAGCCGAATGCTTACACTGCTCACCTGATAACCACCGTTTTCTTTCTCCTTACAGGCACTGAAAACCAGTATCTGGATTAAGACACAGCACGCAAATAACATCTTTTTCATCATACTCATACGTGTTTATAGTTTTAATTTAAATGATATGCCATAGTTAAAGGGAGTGACCAGCGAAGAAGCAAACAAACTTCCCTCATTACCCGTCTGCCAGTTCTTTATCTTCTGCATGCTGTAGAAGAAATTATTGGCAAAAAATGACACCGTCAGGTACTTCCCGATTTCTTTCGATACGTTCAGGTTGGCCGAGAAATAGGGGGAATATCCCTGCTTCCTGAACATATAGCCGGTAGTGCTTTTTACCACCAGTTTACTGAGTTCGTTATACAACTCCTTGTCATGTTCGGCAGCCCACAGGAACTTTTCCATAAACGGTATACGGGTTTCCATATCTTCTCTCGATACATAATACAGCGGATACGTAGCCACGTAACTGACTCCGTTATAAATATCCGTCTGGGTAGACGAGGGAAGATAATCACTTTGCGAGTCGAGCACATAGCTCCGGGTTCCACCGCTGTATTCACTCTGGTTCTGCCGCGTTTTCAGAAGAGTACCTTCAAACCGCAGAGAGAAAATCATTCTGATTTTCGGCACATGCGTCACCAATGTCAGATTGGTATTCAGTCGCTGTGTCATGAATCCGTTATAATTGACGTTGCCACCTACATAATAACCGATGTATTTATAAGGCTGTCCGTCCGTATCGGTCAGGCTGCTGGTAGACGGTACCGTCACTTCGTCAATCCCTTTGTAGCGATAATACTTCCCGTCTATGCGGATGGAAGTATTGATTGCTTTTATCCGGTCAAAATCAAGCACCCATTCCAGTCCCATCCGTGAAGAGGAAGAACCGTTCACATTCATGACAGCCGACTGGAAATCATGAATCTCTTTATAGGCAAGCGTTTGAGAGGGAAGTATCCCGTTTTTGTCGGACACGGTCACGACTCCTGTCGTACGGTCAATGCTATACACCCTGTCTGTCGAAGGTATCAGGCAATTATTGAGCGCGCTCTGGTCGGTCAGCTTATAATCAAACGGAGTATAGATACGCGTACTGGTATAAGGCTTTGACAGGGTGTTATAGAAGAACGACAACGAAATCCGTACCCCCTTCAGACGAATGTCCATACCCGCTTCCCGCATAATGCTGTACTGCCATTGTAACTCCGGATTATAGACAGGAAGCACAGGATGGGTGTGATAAGCATAATAGGTTGTTCCGTCGGCCATTGCTCCAGGAGCAAAAGCTAAGCGGTCTACATACGTTTCCCGGGGATACAGCATCTCGAACGAAGGAAGTTTCACCGCCTTTCCCCATCCGGCACGAAGGGTCGCTCCCTGAAAGAAACCATGCTCTTTTTCGCCAAATGAATACTTGGCACTGAAACGGGGAGACAGACTGGATACGGTGCCATACACCGTGCCCGGGATAAAAGTCATGTCACTTCGGAGTCCTCCTTTAAGGAGCAGTTGCGAATGACGGAAAGGCAGGGCTATCTCTTCTTCTGTATACGCAGCCAAATTGTGCATGAAAGGCAATTCATCGTAACGGTATTCCCTCCAGGTGGGAGCGACCGACATGTCTTCATAATACGTTCCCTTACCCAGGTTACCTTCTCCTTTCATATCTGCTCCTGCCAGCAGGTTGCTGGTTACGCTCCCGATTTTATGGCTCCAGCGCGCTTTCAGGTAGGCAGTGTAATTTATGGGACGGCTGTCATTGAATGAGGTCACGTACCAATAGCCGGTGGGCAACAAAATAATAGGTGAGGAGGGATCCTCTTCATATTTGGAAGCCACAAAATATCCTTCTTCGGTAGTATGCAGTGCAGGCTGGACGGACGAAGCCGACTGATTTTTCTTTTTTTCCACCCGGTTGTCAGCGTACGAGAAGGTCACCCCTCCACGCAAATTGGACAACCAGGGCGAGTTCAGCATATAGTTAAATGAAAGACTGCTCCATAACGCATTGTCCCGACTCTTGGTATAAGTTTCCTTAAAGGCATCCGGGTCGGCCTCGGTATTATTGCCTCCCACATTACCGTTCAGACTGAAATCGACAGACAAGGTTTTTCCGGTCTTTGTATGCAGGCTGTTAGAGTATCTCACACCAAAGGCATTGCGTACATACGAGGTGTAGGGTGATGCAATGTCGGACACAGAGTGAACCCGCTCATAGGACAGGTTCAGTACGCCTACTTTTCCTCCCAGTTCCACTCCTTTACTTACGGCATACGACTGGGTGGTAGGACGCACTGCCACATCGACAATCAGCGGACTTTTTCCTTTGCGTGTCACGATTTTTACCACTCCGTTGGTCAGGTCACCATATTCTACAGAAGGTACACCGGTGATGACTTCAATCCGTTCTACATTGCTGTTGCCTATGTTACGGGTATCCGTCCCGGAAGTAGAAGCGGCCGTAGCATTACCCGACAGGCGTACCCCGTCCATCTCAACTACGGTTCCGAAATCGGGATTCCCCATTTCAGTGCTTTCTCCTCGCAGCGTGATTACCTGAGCGGAAGAAGTCAAACTCTTGAACTTGCTGGTCTGTTCTCCGGGCAAGAGACTTAACGCGTCAGACACACTGACACTCTGTAAATGGTCCAGTGCCGTACGACCCAGCGTATATGCCGTAGTAGCATCTATGGCTTTCCTTTCTGCCGTAACAGTCACCTCATTCAGGGCCAACGTCTGTTCAGAAAGATATACCACGATGTTTTCCTTATCTTTTCTGACGTCCAGCTGTAATTTACATTCAGAATAGCCCAGACAACGCACCAGCACCTCATGCTTTCCTTCTGCCAGATGCTGAATGACGAACTTTCCTTGCGAATCGGTCATGGTACCGATACCACTTCCTTCAATCCACAAAGTCGCAAACTCCACCGGTACTTTCGACTTGGCATCGAGCACGGTTCCTGCTATCTTATACGACTGCCCCCAGGCAGTCAGACTGGCACTTGCGAAAAAGGCTAAGACGATTGTTTTCATATCCTGATGATTTCAGGCGCAAAGGTATCCTTATTGGCAAGCTGTGTCAATCGCCAAAATTAGGTAATAGGAGAGAGGCTACTCATCATATTTAGGTATTTCAAGTATTACTGACTAATAAACGATAAAGGAATTGATAAGTGCGAAAGCTACATAATTATTGCTCTGCAATCAACGGCAAACACTCTGAGATACAGCGGTCATAATCTTTGGTCCCTTCATCCAGCTGATAATAGGGGCGAATATCGGTATGAACAAAACGCTTTGTCTTGTATTCCTTGCGTACCGCATTGTCTTTACATTTTTCTTCTTCCTCGGGTGTCGGTTTGCGATACCCTAAAAGTAATTTTTCCATGTTCCAGCGATTATGCTCCACCTCGGCCATCAGCTCAATCTGTTCGGATGTCAATCGCAAGGGGGGTGTTGTGCCAAAGCCCAGCGAACGAAGTTTCAAATCTACCGAATCGGCGCAATACAGGTTTGACCACTGGAGGGCCACTTGTAATTTATTCCATCCGTCTAACAATTCACTCTCCGAAGGGCAGGCTGCCGGACTGGATTTATACTTATTTTTAAAGTCATAAATATAGTTGACCAATTGTGCCCGACGAGTACTGTGACGGTCCAAGTCGAAACAATTAGTCAGCATACCGAACGGATACACATGCGAATAACGGTTCAACGATTCTTTCTTGATACGGTTGTTAAGCATATCGAGCAGCGCACTTGAGGTCTCCTGTCGGATAAAGACTGGGATATTCTGATCATAAATTACATCAGGCAGATAAAGCCCCATAGCCATACTTTGTGGCGGGAAGTTCAGGCAGATGGCGATAGACAGTTCCTGCTGTGGGTCCTTTGCCCATTGGGCTAGCAGCTGCTGTATTTCCGGAGTTTCGGCCTGTCCTTTGATAAACTCAAACTCTATATCCAGAAAGTTCACCTCTTTACCATATATCTGATTGGGAAGAATCGTATGGACTTTCTCAATCTGTTCCATGTCGCGGTAATAGCTTAAGGAAAGATCAAAGTAATGACGATAACGCCCCCTGAAAAAATTCATTTCTTTATCAGCATCTGCATCGATGAAAGTAATCCGACTTTTTAGTCGTTTGTCACGACAGAAATTAGGAAAGTGAAGCAAGTGTGCTGCTTCTACTCCCAGCGCAACTCCCATCCGGCTCATTCCGATGATGACGAAGTGAACGTACCGGTCACTTTCCCATGTAATCGGTTCACGGTCCAGTGCAGGATATTCCACTTTTGCATTTTCTTCCCCATAGTGTCTTTTCACTAATAACTTTTTAGCCCACTCTTCATAGAAGTTGAACGGGTGGAAATCAATTTGCTTACGCCACTCTTCGGCCAAATCCGAAACCTGGAAGGCAGCATAAGTAGTTTGATACTCAAACCATACCGATACTGTAATACGCGGGCAATTTGATTTCTTACGGTGAATTGCTACTATTTTCTGCAACGAGTCAATGTTAAGCGAATCATGGTCGTACTCATTCGACTCACCAATCAGGAACATTTCGCGGGCACTGGTCGTATAGAGCTTTTCCAGTTCCTCCGTAGAGTTTCGTTGTGCGTGCAGAACCAGTACACGTTTCTCCTGCTCAGTGTCGAGCACGGTATGGATGCGGTTTCGTACTTCAGAGCTTGGTTGCACGCTTTGAATCAATATGTAGCAATCCTCGTATTGAGGGTCGGTACATATTTGCAGAACAAGCATCGGAACCATTTCGTCGAAACCGATAATTACAACATGCTTTTCAAGAGGATAAGAAATATTACCTTCGCGATAACGTTCTACATGACGTTCCAGCATGTTTGACACCACAGAAATCAATAATCCAGTAAAAAGCAACAATCCCATAATGGCCACAATCAGCGAGAACCAGCGTAATTCTGCCGGTACATTGGCCACGCTACCCGGATCGATAAAAAGGCAAATCAGTTGTAGCAGGCGTCCCATCGGGACTTCAGTGCCGGAGTTCGATGAAGGAGTGTCCGTAGGTTCCGGAAAGGAAAAGAACCAGCTAATCAGATAAATGAAGCCGAAAAAAAGCAACAGCACACCCGCTAACCAGGCAAACTGTGTACGTCCGTGGCCTGAGAAAGTCCGGTCAAAACGGAGTGTGAAAAAACGAATCAGCGAGTTCATAGGCGATACTTTACGGGGAGATTGAAATTATTTGCCTTCTTTAATTTTCTTGATTTCTTTTTCCAGTTCAGCTATTTTAAGATCTTTACGCTTTATCTCAATCTTGAGATTCTGCAACTCGTCATTGGTCTGTTCATTTAAGATTAGTTCCTCGCGACGAACGGATTCCCGATAGAGTGACAGCTCGGTGTCAAAAATCTGCTTGCGACTGTCCGTATAGATTTTCAGCAGTTGTCTGCCATAGTAGCCCGTCCAGCATATAGCGCACAAACCAACAATAGTCATTGTCACAAGAATAGGCCATGAATCATATTCAAAATAGGGTGAGAAAGCTAATGAAACAATGACTAAGGCTGCTATTGCGAGAGTTCCTCCCATTGTCCAACAGAACCCGCGATAAATGCGCTTGATTCGTGCAATGACGGCTGAATCAATTGACCTTATAGAATACTTGCTGATTTTAAATCCGAGTTTAAGAATGAGTTTAAGGGTCTGGATAGCGGTATTCCGGTCGTATTCACGTTCAGTTTCGGGCAGCTCCTCGTATGCTACCAGACAAGGATGTTTCTTCTGCTGATCATCACGTTGCTCACCGTAACTCCAGCCTTCATCAATGCGGCCTTTTGCCCATACTTCGTGTACGTTACGGGCCATTTGTTCAGTCAGTTCATTTAATGCTTCAGGAAGTACGATATGCTCTGTATCGAGAGGATTAGGGATATATGTTTTCATATTAATAGATATTAATTGTTTATACTATATTTCTTACTCGAAATTCAGCTAAATAACTTTTTAGCTTACATACAAAAATAAAAATAAAATATGAAAATATGAATATTTTAGTTGATATGTCTACAAATTTGTCATCTTGTATATCATTTTCCATCTTTTACAAAAAACAAGCAGTCGCCTGTCTCTTTATAATAAGACAGACGACTATTTGACGAACAACCATTTTCCACATCCTGGCCAACCCATACCCTACCTTGTTAACAGACTTTACTCAAAATAATCACCTTGACGATTATCTTGTGAACAATAATCGACCTCTTTACTCATCATATTTTATTATTTTTGAAATCAATCCATGTCAGTTTTTTCCATATCCATTCCAAAGGCCCTTGTCTGTGTTTCTTTAGCCACAGATTACTAGCTGCAAGTAGTACAACAAATATAATTATAGCTATAAAAAGGCAAGCTGTAGCTCCAGTTGATTTATAAAGATTGAAACCGAATCCATAAAACAAGGTGATGCCGATAATTGATTGTGTGATATAGTTTGTAAGACTCATTTTACCAAAAGGGATAAAAAGTCTTTGAAACTTATATCCATTGCCTTTGTCGTACCATAACAGGATAAAGCATCCAACAAGCAGCCCCATAAACAGGAAATTGCATATTGACGGAATAGCTATATCAAGGGGCATAAGAAGTGCTTTATTACCTTGGGCTATATCTGGATAGACCATTCGGGCTACATTCAAAGGAATAAAAAGAAGGGCTGACCATAAAGTTATCTTTTTCCATAAAGATATGGATTGGGGAATATTCTTAAAAAGAGACAGTCTTCCAGCAATCATTCCAAACAAAAACAATCCTCCAATCTGGAATATTCTTCCATTTTCTATTTGCCAGAGATTACCATACAATTGTCCGTAGGTTATGTTAGACTGTACAACTTCGAAAAAACTTCCGGATTGCATCACAGGTTTGGCCAAGGCTCCATACTTCATCCAGTGTTCACCGTATTCCAAGAAAGGAACATCATACAGACAGCATATTACCCTTATCCATTCTATCGGTTGTATAATCATCAATGAGGCTATTATGAGTATTTTCCTTGTAGAAAGATGAGAAACAGAGACAAGAAAGAGCCCCATTACCGCATATAGCAACAATATGTCGCCATTATAGAACAAAGAGTGTAACTGAGAAAACATTAAAAGAAGAAACATTCTCCATACAAATCTGCCCTTAAATGGAATCCCTCTTTTTTGAGCATTACTGAACTGAATGTAAAAACTGAACCCAAAAAGAAGAGAGAAAGTGGAGAAGGCTTTTCCCGCCATGATGAACCAGGTTGTATTCCATATCCCTTTATCTAACGATGTAAGCCATTGCGGATAATCATCCGGTATGTAATAGAGATTATAGTGTTCCAAACAATGTACAATTACAATTGCAAACAAGGCGATACCTCTTAAGGCATCTACTACTTCAATTCTATCAGCTGTCTTTGGGGGCATTTTTATTATAGTATTAAAATTCTGTATTATTGTGTATTTTCAAAGTAGGGAAATAAAAAAGCTCTGAAAACCAATCGATTTTCAGAGCCTTTCCTCATTTTGCCTCACGGCTTCGGTACACCCTCAGGGATTCGAACCCTGGACCCACTGATTAAGAGTCAGTTGCTCTACCAACTGAGCTAAGAGTGCATCCACTATAATTGTCAAACTTTCCGAAATTTTGTACACCCTCAGGGATTCGAACCCTGGACCCACTGATTAAGAGTCAGTTGCTCTACCAACTGAGCTAAGAGTGCATCACTATTTTCATTTGCGAGTGCAAAGGTATATTTTTTACACGAAACAGCCAAACGTTTTCGCAGTTTATTTTACAATATTTTTTCAATTCTTTTCTGAATGGCTGGTTATTAGTCACATAAAAAAGGTCGGCACTGAAGATTTTTCATGCCGACCTTTCGTTTTATAGATGAATATGAGATTTATTTCTCAAATTAGAAGCGGTAACCTACGCCGATAGTAAAGGTCATATTCTTAGGATCATCTCCACCATCTACTGGACTAATGAATCCATTCTGTCCTGTCAAATTAATCAAATAACGATCACTTAATTCAAGACCGATACCATATTGAATACCTAAATCAAAACGCTTCCAATCTCCTTCATCACTTTTAAATAATTTTAAATCGAAATTGTCATCTTTAGCCTTACCTCCTAAACCAAATGCCAAATAAGGACCAGCATTGATAACAAATTTTGTATTATCACTAATATTGAATTTATAAGCAGCCAAAATAGGAATATCCAAATAAATCGGTCTTGCTTTGAAACCATCATATTTGTACCCCTTAGAAGAAATCATCAATCCAGATTGCAATGACCAGCTTTCGCTGAAACCATAGTCCATACCTACTCCCAAATTAAATCCTGGCAATGCTTTTGCATCATCCAATTTAGTCATGTTACTAAAGTTCATGCCGAACTTAGCATCCCATTTTACTTGAGAAAAACCTGCCAATGCAAACATTCCCAATACAGCGGTCATTAAAAACTTTTTCATAATTCTCTTTTTTTAGTTTTAGGTTCCGTTCCCTTGAACCGTTCTGTTTTATTCCGGAAGCAGAGGAACCGCTTTCTCTTATAATAAGTAGAAAAGCCTGCTTTCGTTTGTGGTTGTTCACAAATGTATAAAACTATCTCAAATTATCAAAACTTTACAAAACATGAAAAAGCGTAAAAGAGTGATATTTTAGGTTATCATGTCTAAAAACGGGATTATCCGTCCATTTTTGGGTACCAAAACGCCTTTGCGTTCTGAATCAAACGTAAGGGCGTTTTGAAAGAGTGCTTAAAGCTCCTGAAGAATGTCATAAAATCAGGATTAGAATCCCATATTTTTGCACTTCCCACTGACTTTCTGAATATCCAGGCGGATAATCTCCGTGCGGTGGAAAGACTTGTTGGCATACTCGATGCCCCGCATCTTATGCTCTGGACAATATTTAGAGATCAACAGCGAAAGGGCAGACATCCGCTCTGCTTCGTGCAGGCTGTGATGTGCCGTACATTGCAGTACGATGCTTTCATATCCCGTAGTAAACTTGTCGGGAATGACCTTACTGCGACCTGTGACACAGAAAGACACGTTAGGACAGGCATCAATGCAGCGCAATTTACGTCCCACCGGCGCACAATGAATATAAATGGAGTTGCCACGGTCCCACACATAGTTGATTGGAATACCGTATGCACCGTCTCCCTCTTCAGTCCGCATGGACAGGATACCGAATTCGCCTTCCTTTAATATCTCAAATGCACGTGCTTCATCGAGCAGGCGGTCCTGTCGGCGTACGTCTTGGTTCGTATATTCCATAATAACAATTCTTTATTGGTTGGCCAGTTCATAGATTTCACGGGTAGCCTGTGCATTCAGACGGACATAATTCCCTACGTATTCACCCTTGTTTTCATGCAGTTTCTTTACCAATAAATCGATATCAGGATGTTCGATGCCCAGTTCCTTGAAGGTGACAGGCATACCGATGGCATGGAAGAAGGATTTCAGACGGGTTACACCTTCCAGCGCCATGGCTTTCTTGTCGTCCGATTCGGGCACGTCCCACACCTGATGAGCATACTGTGCTACCTTACCCACGTTATGGCTGGCCATGTAGGTTAACCAGGCAGGGAAAATAACGGCTAATCCGGCTCCGTGCGTCACATCGTACACGGCACTCACTTCGTGTTCCATAAAGTGAGAAGCCCAGTCCTCTACGGCTCCCACGCCGCAGGTACCGTTGTGTGCGATGGTACCGGCCCACATCAGGTTGGCACGGGCTCCGTAATTTTCCGGCTCCTTCATTACCCGAAGGGCTTCCGTGATAATGGCCTTGAGTGTTCCCTCACACATACGGTCGGGCACCTCCTGATCTTCTGTATTGGTGAAATAGCGTTCCATGATGTGTGCCATCATGTCGGTCACCCCGCAAGCTGTTTGCCAGGCGGGGAGGGTATAGGTCAGTTCCGGGTTCATCACAGCAAACGTAGGACGCAACAACCCGTGCGTGCGGACACTCAGTTTCTTCAGTCCGTCCAGTTTCGTGATGACCGTATTACCAGAGCCTTCACTTCCAGCCGCAGGAATAGTCAGGACAACACCCAGTGGAATGGCTTTTTCAGGCACTACCTTATTCATATAGAAATCCCAGAAATCGCCTTCGTAAGGGATACCCATTGCAATGGCTTTGGCTGTATCGATAACCGAACCGCCTCCCACCGGAAGCAGAAAGTCGATTCCTTCGCGACGTCCCAGCTCGATACCTTCGTACACTTTCGGGTCGGTGGGATTGGGCTGAATGCCTCCCAGTTCCACATGAGCAATGCCTGCTTCGTCGAGGTATTTTTTTACTTTATCGAGTAGTCCGCTGCGCACTACGGAACCTCCTCCATATACAATCATCACTTTCGTACCTTTATATTTCTTCACCAGCTCGGCAGTCTGGCTCTCTGTTCCTTTTCCGAATACGAATTCGGTAGGACTGTAAAAAGCGAAGTTATTCATATCTATTATAAATTATAGGGTTTACATGTAGTACGACAAAGTTACGGAATTTCTTTGTATCTTTGCACATCAATAAAAAAATTGAACCTATGAAATCAGATATTGAAATAGCTCGCAGTATCGAGCTGACAAAAATCAAGCAGATTGCCCGCGAGTATGGTATTCCCGTAGAAGAAATCTCTAACTACGGACGCTACATTGCTAAAGTTCCCGAAACATTGATCGATGAAGAAAAGGTGAAAAAGAGTAACCTGATTCTGGTAACGGCCATCACACCGACCAAAGCCGGTATCGGAAAGACTACCGTATCTATCGGTCTGGCGCTGGGACTGAACAAAATCGGAAAGAAAGCCTTCTGTGCCTTGCGCGAACCATCACTTGGTCCTTGCTTCGGTATGAAGGGTGGAGCTGCCGGAGGTGGCTATGCACAGGTGCTTCCGATGGACAAAATCAACCTGCACTTTACAGGTGACTTCCACGCCATCACTTCGGCCCACAACATGATTACGGCCTTGCTCGATAACTATATGTACCAGAACAAGGACAATGGCTTTGCCATGAAAGAAGTACTTTGGAACCGTGTGCTCGACGTGAACGACCGTGGCTTGCGCTACATCGTGACCGGACTGGGTGGAAAGACCAACGGTATCACTCGTGAATCGGGATTCGACATCACACCGGCATCGGAAATCATGGCTATTCTCTGTCTGGCAAAAGATGAAGACGATTTGCGTCGCCGCATCGAAAACATTCTGTTAGGATTTACCATCGACAACAAGCCTTTCACAGTGAAAGACTTAGGAGTAGCCGGAGCGATTACGGTATTGCTGAAAGATGCCTTGTCGCCTAACCTGGTACAGACTACGGAACATACACCGGCCTTCGTGCACGGTGGTCCGTTTGCCAACATCGCACACGGATGTAACTCGGTACTGGCTACCAAACTGGCGATGACCTTCGGTGACTATGTAGTGACAGAAGCCGGATTCGGTGCAGACTTGGGTGCAGAAAAGTTCTACAACATCAAATGCCGCAAAGCCGGACTTCAGCCGAAACTGACCATCATCGTGGCTACAGCTCAGGGATTGAAGATGCACGGTGGGGTAGATGTAGACAAAATCAAAGAACCGAACATGGACGGTTTGAAGGAAGGTGTGAAGAACCTCGACAAGCACATCGAGAACCTCCAGTCGTTCGGACAGACTGTGGTAGTCGCTTTCAACCGTTATGCCAACGATACCGATGAGGAACTTGACTTCGTACGTCAGCACTGTGAAGAAATGGGCGTAGGCTTTGCCATCAACAACGCGTTTATGGAAGGTGGAGACGGTGCCATTGAACTGGCTAATCTGGTAGTAAACACCATCGAAAACAACCCGTCACAGCCGTTGACCTTCACTTACGACGAAACTGACTCAGTGGAAGAGAAAGTTACCAAGATTGCCTGCGAACTGTATGGTGCCAAACAAGTGCTGTTCGGTCCGGCTGCCCGCAAGAAGATTCAGATGATAAAAGACCTGGGATACACCAACTTCCCTGTCTGCATTGCCAAGACACAGTATTCATTCTCTACCGACCCGAAACTCTACGGGGTGGCTTCCGGCTTCAACTTTGCCGTGCGCGACATCGTAATCAATGCAGGTGCAGAAATGCTGGTAGTAGTGGCTGGCGAAATGATGCGTATGCCGGGATTACCGAAAGAACCGCAGGCATTGCACATTGACATTGTGAACGGAGAAATAGAAGGATTGTCATAAGCAGATGAAGCCACAGTTTCTTGTCGGAGCCATGATGCCCGGAAGCGGGCAGACCCTCGTTGCCTTGGGACTGATGCGTGCGTTGCGTCAACGTAATCTGCGTGTACAGTCTTTCAAATGCGGACCCGAACTGGCAGACCTTCGCTATCATGCGCTGGCTGCCGACCGTGAACCGGTAAGTCTGGACACCTGGCTAAGCTCACGCAGTCACCTGCAAACCGTCTACAACCGTTATGGAGAGAAGGCTGACGTATGCGTAGTAGAAGGACGGGCAGGTTTATTCGACGGATTCCGGAAAACGCAGGGAAGTAGCGCCGAAATGGCCCGACTGATGAAGATTCCTGTGGTGATGGTGGTGAGTGCACGCAATGCGGGCTACTCCATCGCTGCCATGCTGTATGGCTTTAAACACTTCAATACAGAACTGAAAATAGCCGGAGTGATTTTCAATCAAGTCACTTCGGCTGCACAATACGGTTTCCTGCGCGAAACCTGTGCCGAGGCCGAGGTGGAATGCTTGGGCTATCTCCCTTATCTGGAGGAAGCAGGCCTTCCACCTCGTCATCAGGCACTGACACTTCCTGCAAGGAAGAGCCTTGACCAGCTTCTCGGTCAAGTAGCAGAACAACTGGCACAGCATGTAGACATTGACAAACTGCTGAACCTTTCCACCCGTATTTTCCCTTGTACCTATTCGCTTCCTTACATTTCCGAAACAGAAACGGATATGTGGACCGGCAAGCGCAAACAGCGAATTGCCTTGGCTTCCGATCCAGCTTTTCCTTTCTTGTATCGCCAGAGCATAGATAAGACAAAGGGAGACATCACACGTTTCAGTCCGGTATATGGCAGTGAACTTCCCGAGGCGGACATCGTGTATCTTCCTGGAGGCTATCCAGAATTGTTTGCCCGTCAGCTGCATCGCCGGAAACGCCTGATGGAGCAGTTGCGCGAGTACGTAGAAAAAGGAGGAAAACTGCTGGCAGAAGGAGGAGGAATGGCCTTGTTGGGACAGATACTAACCGCACGTCCCGGAGGTACAGCCTACGAAATGGCGGGAATTCTGCCTTATTCAGTCATTGTGAAAGATAACCGTCCGTGCAGCGGATACCGTCAGACACATTATCGCGACTTATGTCTGAAAGGATATGAGTACCGTTACTTTGACATTGTTCCTACGGAAGAAGTACTTTCATTACAAACACCTGTCTGTAATTTAAAAGGTGGAGAAGTATCGGGTTCGTTTTTCTTTCGCTATAAAAACTGTATTGCAACCTCCGTACATCACTATTGGGGAGAAAACGGACTGTATAAGCTCTGGGAATAGCTGGAGAAAGGAATTTTTCTATTTTCCGAACGAAAAAAATCGGAGAAAACAGACGATTCTAAAAAATAAATTCTATATTTGCATCACCAAAGTCGCGGCAGTAGCTCAGTTGGTAGAGCATCAGCTTCCCAAGCTGAGGGTCACGGGTTCGAGTCCCGCTTGCCGCTCCTCGGTGTTTAAAGGCTAATATTCTGATAATTAAGGGTATTAGCCTTTACTTTTCTAAGAAACTTTCTCCGATTTATAGATTAAAAAAAGGATATAAACCTCACTTTTGAGGTTTTGCACTTATCTTTTACTTATCCTAAAATTTTTAATCTACATGGATATATTAAAAAAACCGGTAAAGATGAATCATATATTATCCGATTTTCTATCAGACACATGCAACAGTCTGGAAAACCTGCGCAGAAATAACGTCTATAAAGAATTCTATTATCATATCAAGTGTGAGAATTTGGAAGACTTTCTGAGTAAAGACATCACCCAATCCGTCCAATATCAAAATTTACTTCAGGATTTGATGCAAATAAAGGGACCTGTACTATATTGGTATGAAATTACATCTTCCCACTCTAACAATGACATAATCAGGGCCTTAAAAGAGTATAAGCAGAAAAGACAAAGAGTTACTCCCGTCATCTACAAAAACTATAACAGACGCACAAACATTTTATACGTAGGAAAATGCAAAGAAAATTTCTGGGGACGAGTAATGCAGCACTTAGGATACTATAAAACACCTACTACACAGGGGCTCCAGCTCTTTCACTGGGCAAAGGAGCTACGACTGGAAGTCAGATTAAATGCCCTGGAATTTGCGTCTGACATGAAAGACATTATGCCTGTGATAGAATTATTCTTTGCCAAACAATTGCAACCGTTAGTCGGCAGACATACTTGAGATTGCCAGTCGCGGATAATCTTTAAAGTGAGTTATTTTCTTTCACTCAGAGATATAAATCATAAGAAAAGCAGGAAGAAACCCCACTCATGGATTTTCTCCCTGCTTTTCTTTATGTAAATGCTATATTCTTTTAAGAATTCATACTCATCAGGAACTCTTCGTTGTCTTTTGTCTTCTCCAGACGGTCTTTCACGAAATCCATTGCTTCGATAGGATTCATGTCCGACAAGTATTTGCGGAGGATCCACATACGGTCGAGCGTAGTCTTGTCAAGCAACAAGTCGTCGCGACGAGTACTTGAAGCCACAATGTTGACAGCCGGGAAGATACGCTTGTTGCTCAGGTTGCGATCCAGCTGCAACTCCATGTTACCTGTTCCCTTGAACTCTTCGAAGATAACTTCATCCATCTTAGAACCCGTATCAATCAATGCAGTAGCCACGATTGTCAGTGAGCCTCCACCTTCAATGTTACGTGCCGCACCGAAGAAACGTTTGGGTTTGTGCAACGCATTGGCATCCACACCACCGGAAAGTACCTTACCAGATGCCGGAGAAACCGTATTGTAGGCACGAGCCAGACGAGTGATAGAGTCCAGGAAGATTACGACATCGTGTCCGCATTCTACCATGCGCTTTGCTTTTTCCAGTACGATGCCAGCTATCTTCACGTGACGTTCTGCCGGTTCATCGAAAGTAGAAGCGATTACCTCTGCTTTCACACTGCGAGCCATATCGGTTACTTCTTCCGGACGCTCATCGATGAGCAGCATAATCATATACACTTCCGGATGATTGGCTGCAATGGCATTGGCAATATCCTTCATCAAGATAGTCTTACCGGTCTTAGGCTGTGCCACAATCAGTGCACGTTGTCCTTTTCCGATAGGTGCAAACAAATCAACTACACGAGCCGACAAGTTGTCATTATATCCTTTACACAATTTGAATTTTTCATCGGGGAAGAGTGGAGTAAGGTGATCGAACGGAATGCGGTCGCGCACCAAAGCAGGGTCGAGTCCGTTAATTTTAGAAACCTTTACCAGCGGGAAATATTTTTCACCTTCTTTAGGCGGACGGATAGTACCTTCTACCACGTCACCGGTTTTCAAGCCGAGCAACTTAATCTGCGACTGTGACACATAAATGTCATCAGGTGAAGAAAGATAGTTATAATCTGAAGAGCGAAGGAATCCATATCCGTCGGGCATGATTTCCAGCACGCCGGTACCTTGAAGAATATCATCAAAATCGTAGACTTTTTCTACCGGTTTGGGAGCTGGTGCCGGAGTATTATTAGCAGGAGTTTCGATAGAAAGAGAAGAGGGTTGCTCTGGCGCGTTCTGGTTGGCAGCAGGCTGCGGATTGTTATCCTTTCCCTGATTATTGTTGTTATTATTATTATTAGGACGGTTATTGCGATTATTCTGTCGAGCCTGACGCTGCTGATTTTTCTGTTTCGGTTCTTTAGCCGGCATTACAGGCACCTCCATTTTGGTAGCCTCAAATTTACCCAGCAATTCAGAAGGTATTTCAAATTTCTCTGACGGAAGGTCTTCGATAGGAATAAAATCGTTATTATTCAAGTCGAGCGGTGGAAGTTCCATGTCGTCATCGTCAATGGGAAGCGGAGCCGGTTTGACAGCAACCTCAGCGGGTTTATTTTCAGCGGCTTCCTGTGCTTCTTTTGCCAGAGTAGATTTATTTTTTGAACCCGGCTTACGTCCACGCTTGGCTTTGGGCTTTTCTTCAGTAGCAGGAGCAGCAGCAACTTCCGGCTGATCTGCTTTCTCTGCAACCGGTGCAACAGTTTCCGTTTGCTCCGGCAATGCAGAAATTTCCTTGAATAAAGGAGTCGGTGCTGGAAGGGCAGGAGTATTGGCCTCCAGCTTCTGTGCCTTGTCTTTGGTAGCCGTGTATACTTTGTCCCCTTCTTTCTTTATACTGATACGCGAGCGTTTACGTGGCTGTCCTTCTTTGCGTTCTTCGTTGTTTTGCTGTGCGGCCACTTTTTTTGTAGCACCGACAATTGCCTGTTCATCCAGAATGCGATACACCAGTTCTTCTTTTTTCAGTGAATCGACTTTTTTCAGACCCAACTCTTTGGCAATCTGCTGCAATTCAGACAAATTTTTGTCGTTTAATTGAATGATATTGTACATAAATAGGTTAAATGAATTATTAATATTGGGTGTGTGAAGCATGACAAACCGTTCGGAGGTCTCTTTCCTCTTTCACACATTTGAATTATCAATGATTTTTGATTGTTTTTTATTGAATTCGGATTGGATACGAAACACGTTTCCAACTACCTTTTTGCATTATTGCGAGTACAAAAGTAAGTGTTTTTTGTTATAAACACGAATAAATGCGGACTTTTTTTAAGGTTTCTGCCCACGGATTAAAAGAATTGTGCTAATTTAGCGTTGAAAATACAATTTAATTGACACATTAACGCTTATGAAAAAAGTAATTTTTACAGAAAAGGCTCCTGCTGCCATCGGTCCTTACAGCCAGGCAGTAGAAGTAAACGGCATGGTATTCTTGTCGGGCCAGATTCCGGTAAATCCGGCTACAGGCGAAGTGGTAGAAGGTGGAATCACTGAACAGACTACTCAGGTATTCGAAAATATCAAGAATGTACTTGCTGAAGCCGGACTGACAACTGCCAACGTGGTAAAGACCACTGTGTTCCTGGCAGATATGGCACTGTTCGGTGAAATGAATTCCGTATATGCCAAGTATTTCGAAGGCGATTATCCTGCCCGTTCTGCGGTAGCAGTCAAAGCTTTGCCGAAAGGAGTGCTGGTAGAAATTGAAAGTATTGCGGTAAGATAACCGTAAAGGAAGCAGGCCGTAAGGGAAATGCCTTTGTGGTCTGCTCCCAATTTGTTTAACAGGAAATTTTGTGACAATGCAACTGAACATGCGTACAATTTGGGGAGAGAATAAATGGAAGCTGGCCACTTTTATACTGGCCATTCTGACAGTAACGGCATCGGTTTTATATATTTACAGATACGAGCCTTTCTCGTCCGGACTGGAAATTACCGACGAACTAGGAGGAAATATCTTTCCGGTCACCATCCTGTCTACGGCTACGACCGATGCACAGCTGATTGTGCCGGCCGACAGTACCTATCTGGGAAACCCCAAATCGTGTATCGGCATTAAGATACGTAGTCCGCATGCCAACAGCAAACTTCACATAGAATTAGCAGAGACTCCTTTCTTCGCTCATTCGGTTTCTGAATTCATTCTGCCGGAATCAGGAAAGGAATACCTGGTTTTCCCGGATGTGATATGGAATTATCAGGCCCTGCTAGAAAATACTCAGGCCATGCCTGTCACCGTGTCCATACAGGCAAAGGTGAATAACAACCGGACATATTCGGCGGTACATACGTATTCCGTACGCAGCATCAATGAATGCCTGTTAGGCTACATCGACAGTAAAATGAAATTTCACGACACGGGCGATTTTTTTGCGGCCTATGTCAACGAAGACAACCCTAACATCAGCCAGGTGCTGCGCGAGGCACTGGATTCACGCATTGTCAACCGTTTCTGGGGATACCAGAGCAAGGATCCGAAAGTCGTAGACAAGCAGGTGTACGCCTTGTGGTATGTCTTGCAGAAAAGGGGGTTCAAATACAGCTCCATCAGCAACAGCAGCCTGTCGTCCAACGTGGTCTTTACTCAGCGCGTACGTACCTTCGACGATGCCCTGCAGTCAGCACAGATTAACTGTGTGGACGGAAGCGTACTGTTTGCTTCGTTGCTGAAAGCCATCAACATCAATCCGATTCTGGTACGTGTGCCGGGCCACATGTTTGTGGGTTATTACACCGACCGTTTGCATCAGGAGATTCATTTCCTAGAAACGTCCATGATTGGCGACGTGAACCTGGATGACTTCTTCCCGGAAGAGAAACTCGACTCCACAATGGCGGGAAAATCGCAGGAAAGCGTATCGAAATTCATGTTCGAGAAATCTAAGGAATATGCCACCCGCATTTATAACGAGCACAAAGACCTGATTCATTCGGGCAAGGTGAACTACATGTTCCTGGAAATAGACAAGGCCACCCGCGCGTATGTGCAGCCCATTGCGGCCAAATAAGACCTCAATCTCATGAAACTGATTTATCTTTATCATAGCGGCTTCGCCCTGCTGGGGGAAGGTTACACGCTTATTTTCGACTATTTCGAAGACTCCGTGTCGGCCGACAAAGGCATCGTGCACGAACAGCTTCTTTCACGTGAAGGACGGTTGTATGTGTTTTCCAGTCATGCGCATGCCGACCACTTTAACCGGCAGATACTCTCCTGGAAAGCGCTTCGGCCTGACATCGTCTATCTGCTTTCGACTGACATTCCTCTTTCTGACAAGGACAAAGAAAACGGAAATCTCCACACACTGGCGAAAGGAGACACCTATCGTGACGAATACCTCACCGTGCGGGCTTTCGGCTCGACGGACATAGGCATCTCTTTTTTAGTCCAAACTCCGGAAGGAGCTACCGTATTTCATGCTGGCGACCTGAACAACTGGCACTGGATGGATGAAAGTCCGGAGGAGGAGTGGAAACGTGACGAAGCTTTCTTCCTTCGTGAGCTGGAAGACATTGCCGTCTGCAAGGAAAAAATGGATATCGTGCTGTTTCCGGTCGACCCTCGTTTGGGAAAGGAATACATGCGAGGGCCTTTACAATTTGTGAAACGGATAAAAACGACTATATTTGTACCGATGCACTTCGACGAAGCTTTTGAGAAGGCTTCGGCTTTTGCACTTTTGGCCGCATCGGAAGGGACTCAGGTTCTTACTCCTGTCCGTCGCGGCGAAACATTGAACTTAGACCACTATATCAACTTAAAATAAAAAGACAATGGAAATAAAAGGAAGATTTGACCACTTCAATATCAACGTAACTAATCTTGAAAAAAGTATCCAATTCTACGAAAAGGCGCTCGGACTGCATGAGTCTCACCGCAAGGAAGCGGCCGACGGCTCTTTCATCCTGGTGTACCTTACCGACGGATGCACGGGTTTCTCACTGGAACTGACCTGGCTGCGCGACCATACGGAAGCCTACGAACTGGGAGAAAACGAAAGCCATCTTTGTCTCCGTGTGGCAGGCGACTACGATGAAGTACGCAAGTTCCACAAGGAAATGGGCTGTGTTTGCTTCGAGAATGAACAGATGGGACTGTATTTCATCAATGACCCGGATGATTATTGGATTGAGATTCTTCCGCTGAAATAAACCTTTATCTCTAATACTAAAAACAAAAAACGTTATGAAAAAGTACATTTCTCCGGGTTCCTGTTTTTCACTGGAATATCCCGACAACTGGTGCGAGTTTGAAGATTCGGAAGACTGCTTTCTGTTTTACAACCCTGACAAATGGACCGGGAACTTCCGTATTTCTGCCTACCGGGGCAATTCGTCAGCCTATGCCAACGAATGTCTGGAAGACGAACTGCATCAGGTACGCGGGGCCAAGAAGGTGAAAGTCGGTTCATGGGACTGCGTCTATTCTTCCGAAAGCTTTCAGGAGAATGGTGTGTGGTACACCACCCACATCTGGGTAACCGGTCGAGGAGAGATTTCCGTAGAGTGCTCGTTCACCGTAGCCAAGGGCGAGATCCCCAAGGCTGGCGAAGCTATTGTAGCTTCCCTGAAGGTGCGCAATGTATCCGACAAACCGGTGAAGGAAGTGATTCCGGTCCGTATTCTGGAAATTAATCAGATAAACGAGAATTATGACTGGGCCGTTTCTACAGTGAAAAAACAACTGACCAAGGATTTTACCGGAACGGCGGCCGACTTGGAAAACTTGCAGAAAGTAATCGATAGCGGACGTTTCAACCCCAAACAGCGTCAGGCGTGGGAAAGCTTCGGCACGGCATTCGGCGTGATTCTGGTCAACGAGATGGACGGCATGGAATGGGTGACGGTCATCGACGGACAGAAAGAATCTCCGGCACTGCGTTTCCGCGATTCAAAAGTAATGGTCAACCCAATTTCCCTGATATGGGACAAGGCGAAGAGCGGACAGCCATGCGACCTGAAAGCGGAATTCGAACGGATAAAGAACGAAGTGGAAGCGACGATGGACTAATCCTGTCTGCATCCTATTTTTAGAAGCTACGAATTAGATTATGACTCCATATTTACAAGTAGAAAACCTGACCAAGTCGTTCGGCGACTTGGTCCTTTTTAACGGCATATCTTTCGGTATTGCAGAAGGACAGCGCATCGGACTGATAGCCAAGAACGGTTCGGGAAAAACCACCTTACTGAATATCCTGGCCGGTAAGGAAGGCTACGACGAAGGAAAAATCACCTTCCGCCGCGATTTACGCGTGGGCTATCTGGAACAGAGCCCGAAATATCCCGAAGAGCTGACGGTGCTGGAGGCCTGCTTTTATCACGGCAACTCTACCGTAGAGCTGATTAAGGAATATGAACGGTGCATGGAAACACCCGGCAACCCCGGCATGGACGAGCTGCTGGTGCGGATGGAACACGAAAAGGCGTGGGATTATGAACGACGTGCCAAGCGGATTCTTTCGCAACTGAAAATCCGCGATTTTTCCCAGAAAATCGGACATCTGTCCGGCGGGCAGTTGAAGCGCGTGGCACTGGCCAACATCCTGATTACCGAACCGGATTTGCTGATTCTGGACGAGCCGACTAACCACCTCGACCTGGACATGACGGAATGGCTGGAAGAGTACCTGAACCGTGGCAGCCTGAGCTTGCTCATGGTGACACACGACCGCTATTTTCTGGACCGTGTGTGCTCGGAAATCATTGAAATAGACAACCGTCAGCTGTATTCCTACAAAGGAAACTACAGCTACTACTTGGAGAAACGGCAGGAACGTATCGAAGCGACCAATGCGGAGATTGCCCGTGCCAACAACCTATATCGCACGGAACTGGAATGGATGCGCCGTATGCCGCAGGCACGCGGCCACAAAGCCCGTTACCGCGAAGAAGCCTTCTATGAACTGGAGAAGGTGGCCAAACAGCGCACGTACGACGCAAACGTGAAACTGGATGTCAAGGCTTCGTACATCGGTTCCAAGATTTTTGAGTCCGACCACTTGTGCAAGCACTTCGGCGACCTGAAGATTCTGGATGATTTCTCCTACATCTTTGCCCGCTACGAGAAGATGGGTATCGTGGGCAACAACGGTACGGGTAAATCCACCTTCATCAAGATTCTGATGGGACTGGAAAAACCCGACAGCGGTACGCTGGACATCGGCGAAACGGTACGCTTTGGCTACTACTCGCAGGAGGGGCTTCAGTTTAACGAGCAGATGAAGGTGATTGACGTAATTACGGACATCGCCGAGGTAATTGAACTGGGCAACGGCAAACGGCTGACGGCTTCACAATTCCTGCAACATTTCCTCTTCACGCCCGAAACACAGCACAGCTATGTGTACAAGTTGAGCGGGGGAGAACGACGCCGATTGTACCTCTGTACGGTACTGATGCGGAACCCGAACTTCCTGGTGCTGGACGAGCCGACCAACGACCTGGACATCGTGACACTGCAGGTGCTGGAAGAATACCTACAGAACTTCAAGGGATGCGTCATCGTGGTGAGCCACGACCGCTACTTCATGGACAAAGTGGTAGACCATCTGCTGGTATTCAAAGGGCAGGGCGACATCCGCGATTTCCCCGGCAACTATTCTGACTACCGCGACTGGAAGCTGGCCAAGGCAGAACACGAAAAGGAAGCAGCCAAACCTAAGGAAGAAAAGACGCAGCGTGTCCGCCTGAACGACAAGCGCCGCATGACGTTCAAGGAACGGAAGGAATTCGAACAGCTGGAAAAAGAGATTGCCGCACTGGAGGAAGAAAAGAAACAGATAGAAGAAGCCTTGTGCAGCGGTACACTCAGCGTAGACGAACTGACCGAGAAATCCAAGCGTCTGCCTCTGCTCAATGACGAGCTGGACGAGAAGACCATGCGTTGGCTGGAACTGAGTGAAATTGAGGGATAAAAAAGACGCCTTTGCATTTGAAAGAAAACGCAAAGGCGTTTACATTTAAACGCAAGTACATTTTAATCAAAACGCTTTGACGTTTTAAATAAAACGCAAGTACGTTCATGGACAAACGTACTTGCGTTTTTTTATGGGTTTTAAGGAAAATAATAAACAATTGTTTATCAAAGGGTTACACCATTCTTGAAAATTGCGATTTCGCGGTAGTTTTTCTTTTCGTTGTTCACGGGTTCTCCGCTGGCCACCTGAATCACATAATCGATGAAACGACGGCAAGTGGTTTCCATCGGCTCATTTTCTACGATGACACCGGCATTGAAGTCAATCCAGCCGGGCTTATGCGCCGCCAGGTTGGAGTTGGTAGAAATCTTCATAGTAGGCACGAAGGTACCGAACGGCGTACCGCGTCCTGTAGTGAACAGCACGATGTGGCAGCCGGAAGAGGCGAGGGCAGTAGCTGCTACCAGATCATTGCCAGGAGCCGACAGCAGGTTCAATCCTTTCGTCTGCAAGCGTTCCCCGTAGGCCATCACGCCCGATACGTAACTCTTTCCGCATTTCTGTGTGCAACCCAGTGCTTTTTCTTCCAGTGTAGAGATACCTCCGGCCTTGTTACCCGGCGAAGGATTCTCGCCCACGGGCTCTCCATGTGAAAGGAAGTATTCCTTGAAATCATTAATCAGACTCACCGTCTGGTTGAACAATTCTGTAGTACGGCAACGGTTCATCAGGATGGTTTCTGCCCCGAACATTTCAGGCACCTCCGTCAGCACTGAAGTACCTCCCTGCGCAATCAGGAAGTCGGAGAACATACCCAGCAGCGGATTGGCCGTAATACCTGAAAAACCGTCGGAACCACCGCATTTCAGTCCCACACGCAACTCGGAGAGGGGCACATCCGTACGCTCATCCTGACAGCATTTGGCATACAGTTCACGCAAGATGCGCATACCTTCTTCATATTCATCGTCCACCTTCTGTGCCACCATGAAGCGGATACGGTCTTTATCATACGAACCGATAAATTCACGGAACACATCGGGCTGGTTGTTCTCGCATCCTAATCCCACTACCAGCACGGCTCCGGCATTGGGATGCAGCACCATGTCGCGCAGAATCTTCTTTGTATTCTCATGGTCTTCGCCCAACTGCGAGCAACCATAATTATGCGGAAAAGCCACGATGGCATCCACTCCTTTTCCTCCGTCCGTTTCGCGGCGAAGTCCCTCGGCCAGCTGGTTCACGATGCCGTTCACACAGCCCACAGTCGGGATAATCCAGATCTCGTTACGCACGCCTACGTCTCCGTTCCGACGGCGATAACCTTTGAACGTGCGGTGTTCCATAGGAATATCCGTATGCACCTCCACAGGCTGGTAAGTATAATCCAGCAGCCCTGCCAGATTAGTCTTGATTTCTTTCTCGCTCACCCATGTACCTTCGGGTACATCAACGGTAACATGACCGATGGGGTAGCCGTATTTAATGATATTCTCTCCAGCCTGGAAATTCTTCAGCGTCACCTTGTGGCCGGCAGGCACATCCGTGCGCAGGGTAATCACCCGTCCGTCTGCCTCAATGGTTTCTCCTGCATGAAGGGGAGAAATAGCCACCGCCACGTTATCGGCCGGGTTGATTCTCAAATAAGTTGTTTTCATATTAATAGCAATGTAATCAGGTTATTCGTTGACATGTGCATCGAAGTAGAAATCGATGTTTTCCGTCGTAATCAGGTTGATAGGCATGTAGTTGCAGTCCTTCACCTTCTTGCGCAGAATCAGGTGGTTGCACAGACATTCAATGCTGTTGTATCCCTGCACGGTAGGCTGCTGGGCTATGATGAAGTCAATCACTCCTTCCTTCAGGCAAGCCACGTTGCGACGCAGCAGGTCGTAACCCATAAGGTGGAAGTCCGTACGTCCGTGACGCTGCATATACTCGCCGATGATGTACGCCTTCGAGTTGAAGGTGATACCGCACTTCACGTTCGGATGCGCCGCAAAAAAATCGTCCAGCAACGAAGCATCTTCACCCGGCTGTTTGGCATAGAGGTTCAGTTCCCACATCTTCAGTTCAGGACAGTGCTCCTTCATGTATTCATAGAAGCCCTCTTCACGATGGAGCTGCTGGTTCGAACCCAGACGTCCTTCGTTTATCTGACGGAAGATAACAATTTCCGGTTCGCCACTAGCCAGCAGACGCAACATGCGGGCGGCAAAGTATCCGCTCCGCTGGGCATGCTGTCCGTAGAAAGCCAGCGGCTCCAGCCGAGCAATATTCGAATCAATAAATACATACGGAATGCCGGCTTCGCGCAGCAGGCTGACAAACCGTTCAGTTTCTTCTTCTACAGTAGGCGAAAGGATGACTCCGTCGGGCTGTGCTTCTAAAATGCGCATACCACTTTCTATAAAGGCACCTGACTCGTACTGGTCATAATAATAGTCGGACAGAGAAACATTGAAATCGGAAAAACGGGTGATGGCCTGTTGCATGCCACGTTCCACATCCTTCCAGTAATCACCTTCATTGTGCGAAGGGAGCAGATAGGCAAATCTGTATTTCTTGTTCGAAGCCAGCGCACTGGCATACATGTTGGGCTGATAGTTCAGCTTCTTCAATATTTCTTCCACTTTAATGCGGCTAGACTCAGACACACCGCTCCGGGAGTGAAGTACACGGTCTACTGTTCCCACCGATACTCCGGCCATCTGGGCGATGTCCTTGATTCGGATTCTATCTTGCTGTTTCTCCATGCGTTCTTACCTTATTATATTGTAAAATCTGTGCATTCAGTAAAAATTCATTTTTTTCGATACAAATATATAACTTATTTTGGTTTTTAAAAAATAAACCGTACCTTTGTGTGCGTACACAAAATGGATATTTCAAAAGTAACCGCTAAAAGAACCGTTTTTGTGATACAAGCTAAGAACTACATTATTAATCATATAAGTATAAAAATATCTAGCAATGGGAAAAATTGTTACTTTAGGCGAAATCATGTTGAGATTGTCTACACCGGGCAATACTCGTTTTGTTCAATCAGACAGCTTTGACGTAGTTTACGGTGGAGGTGAAGCAAACGTAGCTGTAAGCTGTGCCAACTATGGTCATGAAGCATACTTCGTAACCAAATTGCCGAAACACGAAATCGGACAGTCAGCTGTAAACGCATTGCGCAAATACGGTGTGAAGACTGACTACATCGCCCGTGGTGGTGACCGCGTAGGTATCTACTACCTGGAAACAGGTGCTTCTATGCGTCCTAGCAAGGTTATCTACGACCGCGCTCACTCTGCCATCGCTGAAGCTGATTCTTGCGACTTCGACTTTGATGCTATCATGGAAGGTGCTGACTGGTTCCACTGGTCTGGTATTACTCCGGCTATCTCTGACAAGGCTGCTGAACTGACTAAATTGGCTTGTGAAGCTGCAAAACGTCACGGAGTAACAGTTTCTGTTGACTTGAACTTCCGCAAAAAACTGTGGACAAAAGAAAAAGCACAGTCTATCATGCGTCCGTTGATGCAATATGTAGATGTTTGTATCGGTAACGAAGAAGATGCTGAACTTTGCTTAGGCTTCAAACCAGATGCTGACGTAGAAGGTGGTAAGACCGATGCAGAAGGCTACAAGGGAATCTTCACAGCCATGGCTAAGGAATTCGGATTCAAGTATGTAATTTCTACTTTGCGTGAATCTTTCTCTGCTACTCATAATGGCTGGAAGGCTATGATTTACAACGGCGAAGAATTCTATACTTCTAAGCGTTACGACATCGACCCGATTATTGACCGTGTAGGTGGTGGTGACTCATTCTCAGGTGGTATCATCCACGGTTTGCTGACCAAAGCTACTCAGGGCGAAGCATTGGAATTCGCAGTAGCAGCCTCAGCATTAAAGCACACTATCAACGGTGACTTCAACCTGGTATCTGTAGAAGAAGTAGAAGCACTGGCTGGTGGTGACGCTAGTGGTCGCGTACAGAGATAATCACTCAAACAAACAACATTTCATTTAAGGTTAGAAAAAATGGCTAAATTCGATAAAATTGCAGTGTTGAACAAGATTGGTTCAACAGGTATGGTTCCTGTATTCTATCACAAGGATGCAGAAGTAGCAAAAAAAGTGGTAAAGGCTTGCTATGACGGTGGTGTACGTGCATTCGAATTCACCAACCGTGGTGACTTTGCACATGAAGTATTTGCTGAAGTAGTGAAATTCGCAGCAAAAGAATGTCCGGAAATGGCAATGGGTGTAGGTTCTATCGTAGACCCTGCTACAGCTTCTCTGTACATCCAGTTGGGTGCTAACTTCGTGGTAGGTCCGTTATTCAACCCTGAAATCGCAAAAGTCTGCAACCGTCGTCTGGTAGCTTACACTCCGGGATGCGGTAGCGTGTCTGAAGTAGGTTTCGCACAGGAGCTGGGTTGCGACCTCTGCAAGATTTTCCCGGGCGACGTACTGGGTCCGAAACTGGTAAAAGGTTTGCTGGCTCCGATGCCATGGTCTAAGCTGATGGTAACCGGTGGAGTAGAACCTACTCAGGAAAACCTGACTTCATGGATTAAGGCAGGTGTATTCTGCGTAGGTATGGGTTCTAAGCTGTTCCCGAAAGACAAGGTAGCTGCTGAAGACTGGACTTATGTCACAGAAAAATGTAAGGAAGCATTGGCTTACATTGCAGAAGCTCGTAAATAATACAGAAATTCATTTTGTTTAAAGGTGTATAAGTGAGAAGCCTCGCTACGTCCGAAAGGGTGTAGCGGGGCTTTCTCATGCCCGCAAGTGAAGGAATATTCATGAAAAAATACAAAAACGAATACTTCCTGCATGGATATGTGCGCGAAAAGTCCTATCTTTGCATGAAATTTTTCGCGAAATATGAAAATTAAGGAAATTGTGAATGCCCTTGAGATATTCGCGCCTCTGCCTTTACAGGACGGATTCGATAATGCCGGACTGCAAATCGGATTGACAGACGCGGAAGCTACAGGGGCTTTGTTGTGTCTGGACGTAACCGAAGCCGTGGTAGATGAAGCCATCGCACTGGGATATAACCTGATTGTATCTCACCATCCGCTCATCTTCAAGGGCTACAAGTCGATTACCGGACGCGACTACGTGGAACGCTGCATCCTGAAGGCCATCAAGAACGACATCGTGATTTTCTCGATGCACACCAACCTGGACAACGCACCTCAGGGCGTCAACTTCAAGATTGCCGAGAAAATCGGACTGAAGAACGTAAGAATCCTGGAACCGAAAAAAAACCAGCTGCTGAAACTGGTTACCTTCGTACCGAAGGCACAGGCCGACGAGGTACGCAATGCCTTGTTCGAAGCCGGATGCGGCTGCATCGGTAACTATGATTCCTGCAGCTATAATCTGGAAGGGAAGGGCACTTTCCGCGCACAGCCGGGCACACATCCTTTCTGCGGAGAAATCGGCCAGTTGCACGAAGAGCATGAGGTACGAATTGAAACCGTGCTGCCGGTATTCCTGAAAGGGAAGGTGCAGAAAGCTCTCGTCGAGGCACATCTTTACGAGGAACCAGCCTACGACTTCTATCCCTTGCAGAACGAATGGACACAGGCAGGAGCGGGCATCGTAGGTGAACTGGAAGAACCGGAAACCGAGACCGATTTCCTGCGCCGGGTCAAGAAGCTGTTCGAGGTGGGCTGCGTAAAACATTCGCGCATGACGGGACGCCTCATCCAGACCGTCGCCCTCTGTGGAGGAGCAGGAGCCTTCCTGCTGCCCAAGGCCGTAAGAGCCCATGCCGACGTGTTCCTGACAGGCGAAGTGAAATACCACGACTATTTCAGCTACGAGAACGATATTCTCATTGCAGAGATAGGGCACTACGAAAGCGAACAATATACAAAAGATTTATTATATTCAATCATACGGGAAAAGTTTCCGACACTCGACGCACAGCTGACGCGTGTCAATACCAATCCCATAAAATACTTGTAGAAAACTATGGCTAAAGAAGCAAAGAAAGATCCGAATGAATTGAGTGTGGAAGAAAAGCTGAAAGCACTCTACCAGTTGCAAACCATGTTGTCGGAGATTGACAAAATCAAGACACTGAGAGGAGAGCTTCCGCTGGAAGTGCAGGACTTGGAAGACGAAGTAACGGGTCTGAGCACACGTATCGAGAAAATCAAGGCTGAAATCGAAGAACTGAAGTCAAACGTAGCCAGCAAGAAAATCGAAATCGAAACTGCCAAGGCTTCTATCGAAAAGTACAAGAGTCAGCAGGACAACGTACGTAACAACCGTGAATACGACGTACTGACTAAGGAAATCGAATTCCAGAGCCTGGAAGTGGAACTCTGCGAAAAGCGTATCCGTGAATATACAGCCGGCATCAAGTCGAAAGAAGAGGAAATCGTAAAGAGCGAACAGTTGCTCGAAGAAAGAAAGAAAGATCTGGAAGTAAAGAAGAACGAACTGGACGAAATCATCTCAGAAACCAAGCAGGAAGAAGAAAAACTGAGAGAAAAAGCCAAGAATTTGGAAGCTACCATCGAACCGCGTCTGCTTCAGGCTTTCAAGCGTATCCGCAAGAACTCACGCAACGGTCTGGGTATTACTTACGTGCAGCGTGATGCTTGTGGCGGTTGCTTCAACAAGATTCCGCCTCAGAAACAGCTCGACATCCGTATGCGCAAGAAAATCATCGTATGCGAATACTGTGGCCGTATCATGATTGACCCGGAACTGGCTGGTGTAGAAACAGAAAAGCATCTGGAAACAAAAATGAAATAAGCGTCAGACTTCCGTCTGACAGCAGAAGAAGGAATTCCCGCTCAGGGGATTCCTTCTTTTTTGTTTATGCACTACAAATCGGCATAACGGGGAATATCGGGGAGAAAATAATACGTATTCCGTGCATAGTCGATGCGGCAGCAGTAGTGACGAAGCCCGTTGCTCACCACCAAGTAATCCACCTTCAGCACCATGTTGTAACGGGTAATCTGGTCAAAGACAGCCTGCGTAATCTCCACCGAAGGAGCCTTGTATTCCACAATCATCTGCGGAGTCAGGTCGCGCCGGTAGAGCACCGTGTCACAGCGTTTCTTCGTCCCGTTCAGGTTAATTTGTATCTCATTGGCCAACAGTCCTTGCGGATACCCCTTTTCCTTCAGCAGAAAATTCGTAAAATGCTGGCGTACCCACTCCTCCGGAGTCAGCGCTACATACCGGCGACGGAGCACGTCAAATATCACGTTCTTTCCCTCTCGCTGGGCAATCTTGGCCTCAAAAGCAGGCAGGTTCAATGCAAACATAAGCGTTCTTCTATTACAAAGCAAAGATACTCCATTTTCTCAAAAGTACATAAAAGCTGAATTATTTTCCAAAAACCGAAGGTCTCCGGTAAGAGAAAATCCCAAATTCTTTTTTCTGTTTGCATTATTATTGTACATTTGCGTTTAAGGAAGATAATATCATCTTCCCAATAACCTTTTATTTGGCAACACAAATTCTGAGAGCTAATGAAAACAAAAGAAGAAATCGTAGCAAACTGGCTCCCGCGCTATACCAAGCGGAAACTGGAAGACTTTGGTGAATACATCTTGTTGACAAACTTCAATAAATACGTCGAAATCTTTGCCGAACGGTTCAACGTGCCCATTTTAGGACGCAATGCCAACATGATTTCGGCCCATGCAGAAGGCATGACCATCATCAACTTCGGTATGGGAAGTCCCAATGCGGCCATTATCATGGACCTGCTCAGTGCCGTACATCCGAAAGCCTGCCTGTTTCTGGGCAAGTGCGGAGGTATCGACAAGAAGAACCAGATAGGCGACCTGATTCTGCCTATCGCGGCCATCCGTGGCGAAGGAACATCGAACGATTATTATCCGCCTGAGGTACCGGCTCTTCCGGCCTTTATGCTCCAGCGTGCCGTATCTTCGGCTATCCGTGACCACTCACGCGACTACTGGACCGGAACGGTGTACACTACCAACCGCCGCATCTGGGAGCACGATGAGGAATTCAAGAAATACCTGCTGAAGACTCGTGCCATGGCTGTAGATATGGAAACGGCGACTTTGTTCACCACCGGATTTGCCAACCACATTCCTACAGGTGCCCTGCTGCTCGTGTCCGACCAGCCCATGATTCCAGAAGGCGTGAAAACGGAACAGAGCGACAGCATGGTAACCAAGAATTTCGTGCATGAACACGTAGAAATCGGTATCGATGCCCTGCGTATGATCATCGATGAAAAGAAGACCGTGAAACACCTGAAATTTGATTGGTAAACCGACGAAAATGGCAAAAGAAGTCACTTACGAAGAGATTGTACGCAACCTGAAGAACCGCATCTATGCGCCCGTATATTTCCTGATGGGCGAAGAGGATTACTACATCGACCGGATTGCCGACTACATCATCGATACCGTACTTAGTGAAACGGAAAAGGAATTTAACCTGACCGTCACATACGGGGCCGATACGGATGTGGCTAACGTCATCAACGCAGCCAAGCGTTACCCGATGATGTCGGAATACCAGGTGGTAGTGGTAAAGGAAGCACAGAGCCTGAAACGCATCGAGGAGCTGGCTTTCTACCTGCAGAAGCCCCAGAAATCGACCATA
>OGLW01000227.1_pt1 | contig 33919 bp, 21 predicted proteins | sample 1572961 | NCBI WGS metagenome assembly OGLW01 (sample SAMEA2581880, study PRJEB24529) | metagenome | biome: Human gut stool | place: China | collected 2011
CCGCCGTTTTTAGAGAAGCCCCTTGATTCAGCAACGAATCAAGGGGCTTTCTGTTTTGGGTACTTTGCAAAATTTCTGTTTTTTGATTTATCAATGGTACTTTGGTATACTTGTATTTCCTCTTTTACTACTCTTTTTTATTTTCACCTCTCTATTATATTGTTTTTCATAATAGCATAATCCATTTCAAAATGGTAGGGTGTTTTCCGTTTGTTATTCTTTTTAGTCCTTTTTATTGTTTTGAAAATCAACAACTTACTTACTTTTCTCTTTTTCTGGCATACCTTTAGCATTACTTATGGCAAATAATTAGGATTATTAATCATTTAAAAGGTAAAAACATGGGAATAACACTATCATTTATTTTCTGCTTGTTAAGCGGTTTCGCTTGTTTCTGGCTATTTTGGAAATGTGTAGACTGGTTTGAGAATATTTAAAGAAAAAGGAGAATTGATTATGTACACAGCATTATTCGTATTAGGTATTGCGATCTTCGGTTATTTGATGTACGTGCTCGTCAAACCCGAAAAGTTTTAAAGTAACACACACAGTTTAAGGTAAAAAGTATATGAATACAGAAATTTTAGGCGTGGTTGTTCAGATAGCCTTGATGGTGATTCTGGCTTATCCACTGGGAAAATACATTGCCAAGGTCTACAGAGGAGAAAAGACTTGGTCTGATTTTATGGCTCCTATCGAAAGAGTCATTTATAAAGTTTGTGGAATCGCCCCCAATGAAGAAATGAACTGGAAACAATTCCTGAAAGCATTGTTGATTTTGAATGCTTTCTGGTTTTTCTGGGGAATGGTACTCTTGGTTTCACAAGGATGGTTGCCCTTAAATCCGGACGGCAACGGACCGCAGACTCCGGATCAGGCATTCAATACCTGTATCAGTTTTATGGTGAACTGTAACTTGCAGCACTATAGCGGTGAAAGCGGACTGACTTATTTTACTCAACTGTTCGTCATCATGCTTTTCCAGTTTATTACCGCAGCAACAGGTATGGCTGCTATGGCAGGTATTATGAAGAGTATTGCTGCAAAAACAACCAAAACGATTGGTAACTTCTGGCAATTTCTGGTAATAAGCTGTACACGTATTTTATTGCCTCTTTCTCTGATTGTAGGTTTTATCCTGATTCTCCAGGGAACTCCGATGGGATTTGACGGTAAGATGAAGGTAACTACGATGGAAGGCCAGGAACAAATGGTTTCTCAAGGTCCTACGGCTGCGATTGTTCCTATCAAACAATTGGGTACAAATGGTGGTGGTTATTTTGGTGTAAACTCTTCTCATCCGTTGGAGAATCCGACATATCTTACTAATATGGTAGAATGTTGGTCTATCCTGATTATCCCGATGGCAATGGTACTTGCGCTGGGATTTTATACCCGCAGAAAGAAGTTGGCTTACAGTATATTCGGAGTAATGCTTTTCGCTTTTCTGGTAGGCGTATGTATTAATGTCAGTCAGGAAATGGGTGGTAATCCACGCATTGATGAATTGGGAATTGCGCAGGATAATGGTGCGATGGAAGGTAAAGAGGTTCGTTTGGGAGCCGGAGCAACAGCATTATGGAGTATTGTAACTACTGTAACCTCTAATGGTTCTGTGAATGGTATGTATGATTCTACTATGCCGCTGTCCGGAATGATGGAGATGCTGAATATGCAGATTAACACTTGGTTTGGCGGTGTAGGTGTAGGATGGATGAATTACTATACATTTATTATCATTACAGTGTTTATCAGCGGTTTGATGGTAGGACGTACGCCGGAATTTCTCGGCAAGAAAGTGGAAGCCCGCGAAATGAAAATCGCTACGATTGTAGCTCTGCTTCATCCGTTTGTCATTTTGGTATTTACAGCACTCTCAAGTTATATTTATGTGTACCATCCTGATTTTGTGGAAAGTGAAGGTGGATGGTTGAACAACTTGGGATTCCACGGTTTAAGTGAGCAACTTTATGAGTACACTTCTTGTGCCGCCAATAACGGTTCCGGTTTTGAAGGTTTGGGAGATAATACTTATTTCTGGAATTATACGTGTGGTATTGTTCTGATTTTGAGCCGTTTTATTCCTATCATCGGGCAGGTTGCCATTGCCGGATTACTGGCACAGAAGAAATTCATTCCGGAAAGTGCCGGCACATTGAAGACCGATACATTGACTTTCGGAGTCATGACATTTGTGGTTATCTTCATTATTGCTGCGCTGTCGTTCTTCCCGGTACATGCATTGAGTACAATTGCTGAACATTTAAGTTTGTAATACTGAATTAGAGAAGATATGAAAGATAATAAATCAGCTTCTTTGTTTCCAAAGGAGCAAGTTATAGAAAGTTTGAAACAGTCATTCGTGAAACTGAACCCGCGGATGATGATAAAGAACCCGATTATGTTTACAGTAGAAGTGGCTACAGTGGTCATGCTACTCGTAACGCTCTACTCCATTGTAAATTCTTCACAAGGTTCGTTTGCTTACAATATTGCTGTGTTTATCATTCTGTTTGTAACCTTGTTGTTTGCCAATTTTGCCGAAGCTATTGCCGAAGCGCGTGGTAAAGCACAGGCCGACAGCTTGCGTAAGACTCGTGAAGAGACACCGGCAAAGAAAGTGGAAGGCAATAAAATTGTTACCGTCAGTTCTTCACTGTTGAAGAAAGGAGATGTGTTTGTTTGTGAGGCCGGAGACGTAATTCCTTCCGATGGTGAGATTATTGAAGGCTTGGCTTCTATTGATGAAAGTGCTATCACCGGCGAGTCTGCTCCGGTTATTCGTGAGGCAGGTGGCGACAAGAGTTCCGTAACGGGTGGCACGAAGGTATTGTCCGATCATATAAAAGTACTGGTGACTACTCAACCGGGAGAAAGTTTCCTTGATAAGATGATTGCATTGGTGGAAGGTGCTTCCCGTCAGAAAACCCCGAATGAGATTGCGTTGACTATTCTGCTGGCAGGTTTTACGCTTGTTTTCGTCATAGTGTGTGTTACCTTGAAACCGTTTGCCGACTATAGTCATACGGTCATCACCATTGCTTCGCTTATTTCTTTATTTGTGTGTCTGATTCCGACAACTATCGGTGGACTTCTCTCTGCCATCGGTATTGCCGGTATGGACCGCGCGCTCCGTGCCAACGTGATTACTAAATCCGGTAAAGCAGTAGAGACTGCTGGTGATATTGATACGTTGTTGCTGGATAAAACGGGTACTATCACCATCGGTAACCGTAAAGCAACTCATTTCCATACGGCTCCGGGTGTCAATTTGCACGATTTTGTAGAGACTTGTCTGTTGTCTTCCTTGTCCGATGAAACGCCGGAAGGTAAGTCTATCGTAGAACTGGGACGCGAGTCGGGCATCCGTATGCGTAACCTGAATACAACGGGAGCACGAATGATTAAGTTTACGGCTGAAACCAAATGTTCGGGAGTAGACCTGGCAGATGGAACTCAAATTCGTAAAGGTGCTTTCGACGCTATCCGTAAGATGGTGGAAGGTGCAGGAAATGAATTCCCAAAAGAAGTGGAAGAGGTCATCTCTTCTATCTCCAGTAATGGTGGTACGCCGTTGGTAGTATGTGTAAACAAGAAAGTGACCGGTGTCATTGAGTTGCAGGATATTATCAAACCGGGTATTCAGGAACGTTTCGAACGTCTGCGTAAGATGGGAGTGAAGACGGTCATGGTGACAGGAGATAACCCATTAACTGCAAAATATATTGCCGAAAAAGCCGGTGTGGATGATTTTATCGCTGAAGCTAAACCGGAAGATAAGATGGAATATATCAAGAAGGAACAGCAGGCTGGTAAATTGGTTGCAATGATGGGAGACGGAACGAACGATGCTCCTGCTCTGGCACAAGCCAATGTAGGTGTAGCCATGAATAGTGGTACACAGGCTGCGAAGGAAGCCGGTAATATGGTCGATCTGGATAACGATCCGACGAAACTGATCGAGATTGTGGAAATCGGTAAACAATTGCTGATGACACGCGGCACTCTGACCACTTTCTCTATCGCCAATGACGTAGCGAAGTATTTTGCGATCGTTCCGGCCTTGTTTATGATTGCTATTCCTGAACTGGCAGCTCTGAATATCATGCATCTGCATAGTCCTGAAAGCGCCATTCTTTCAGCGGTCATTTTTAATGCGATTATTATTCCGATTCTGATTCCGCTGGCTTTGCGTGGCGTGCAATACAAACCGATAGGTGCAAGTGCTTTACTTCGCCGTAATCTGTTGATCTATGGTTTGGGTGGTGTGATTGTTCCTTTTGTGGGAATCAAGTTGATAGATTTATTGGTAGGTTTATTCTTTTAATTAAAAAACAATAGCAATGAAAACTTTATTGAAGTCATTAAAAATAACACTTGCTTTTTGTGTCTTTTTCTCCGTGTTCTATATCCTTATCTTGTGGTTGTTTGCGCAGGTTGCAGGTCCTAATAAGGGAAATGCCGAGGTAGCTACGCTGGATGGGAAAGTAGTGGGAGCAGCTAATGTGGGCCAGATGTTTACAAAAGATATTTATTTCTGGGGACGCCCGTCTTCTGCCGGTGACGGATATGATGCTACGAGTTCTGCAGGTAGTAATAAAGGTCCTACGAATCAGGAATATCTGGATGAAGTGAAAGCGCGTATTGATACTTTCCTTGTACATCATCCTTATTTAGACCGTGCGGATGTGCCTGCCGAAATGGTTACAGCCAGTGCTTCGGGGCTAGATCCTGATATTACTCCCCAATGTGCATACGTACAAGTGAAGAGAGTGGCACAAGCACGCGGATTAACAGAAGAACAAGTAAGAGCGATTGTTGATAAAAGCATCGAAAAACCGTTCCTGGGATTGTTGGGAACAGAAAAGGTGAATGTGCTGAAATTGAATATAGCTCTTGAAGAAAGTAATAAGTAGATGAAGATCAGGAGCAGCGTTCCTGTCCGAATCGTTTGGGTGATACCAGCGGTTCAAATAAACAGGGGGGGATGGGGCGCTGCTTTTTTACAGGAACATAAAATAGAATTAGATAAGAAGTATGAAAAGTTTTTTTAGTAAAAAGAGTATTTTAGGAACAATGGCTGTAGCGGCCGTATGTATGTTGGGAACTGGCAATGCACAAGCACAAGAGTTTACTATACAAGGTGATTTGGTAAGTTCGTATGTATGGCGTGGTATTTATCAGGGGGGGGCCGCTTCTTTTCAACCGACTTTGGGAGTTAGCGTAGGTAATTTCTCACTTACTGCATGGGGATCAACCAGTTTGAGTGAGAGTAATAAAGAAATTGACCTCACTGCAGCTTATAAGTTTGGTGAAGCAGGACCGACACTTTCAGTAGCCAGTCTTTGGTGGAACGGACAAGCTGATGTAGCTAATGGAGAACTAACAAATGATTATTTCCATTTTAAGAGTGGCGACACCGGACATCATTTTGAAGCAGGATTAGCTTATACGCTTCCTGTTGAAAAATTTCCGTTGTCTATTGCATGGTATACCATGTTTGCCGGTGCTGACAGAAAGATGACTGACAAGGGGGAAGAAAAACAGGCATATTCTTCTTACGTAGAATTGAATTATCCGTTCAGCGTAAAAGGGGTAGACTTGAATGCTACCTGTGGAGTGGTTCCTTATGAAACTCCGCAGTATAATGTGAATGGTTTTGCAGTGACGAACCTTGCTTTGAAAGCAACGAAAGCTATCAATTTTAATGATAAGTTTTCATTGCCTATATTTGTGCAAGCTATATGGAATCCGCGTTTGGAGGATGCCCATCTAGTATTTGGCGTAACTTTAAGGCCATAAAATAAACTCATGAATTTTTGTGAACCCGTGGTGATCGTGATGATTGCTACGGGTTAGGATGTTTAAAATAACAGAGCAACATAATGGATGATAGAGAACAAAGTGTACAGCATTTTCTGGATCTGATAAAGAGATCTCAGCGAGGTAAGTTTAAGGTCTATATCGGTATGATAGCCGGTGTGGGAAAGTCATATCGTATGCTTCAGGAGGCACATGAACTGTTGGAAAATGGTGTGGACGTGAAAATCGGCTATATCGAGACTCATGGACGTGTCGGGACGGAAGGGATGCTACAAGGACTTCCTGTCATTCCGCGACGTAAAATCTTCTATAAGGGAAAGGAATTGGAAGAAATGGATTTAGATTCTATTATTCGCCTTCATCCCGAAATTGTGATAGTGGATGAATTGGCACATACCAATGTGGAAGGAAGTCTGAATGAGAAACGTTGGCAAGATGTAATGACATTGTTGGATGAAGGAATCAATGTGATTTCGGCAATCAATATTCAGCACATCGAAAGCGTGAATGAAGAAGTGCAGGAGATTACGGGGATTGAAGTGAAAGAACGAGTGCCCGACAGTGTGCTTCAGGAAGCGGATGAGGTGGTGAATATTGACTTGACGGCAGAAGAACTGATTGCCCGTTTGAAAGCGGGAAAGATCTATCGTCCGGAAAAGATTCAGACAGCATTGGATAATTTCTTTAGAACCGAGAATATTCTTCAATTGCGTGAGTTGGCTCTGAAGGAAGTGGCGTTGCGGGTAGAAAAAAAGGTGGAGAATGAAGTGATGATGGGAGTAGCCGTCGGACTTCGGCATGAGAAGTTTATGGCTTGTATCAGTAGTCACGAGAAAACACCCCGGCGAATTATCAGAAAGGCGGCAAAGTTGGCAACCCGGTATAATACTACTTTTATAGCTTTGTATGTTCAGACTCCGAGAGAGAGTATGGATCGAATTGATTTGGCCAGTCAACGGTATTTGTTGAATCATTTTAAACTGGTGGCGGAACTTGGGGGAGAAGTTGTCCAGGTACAGTCGAAAGACATTTTGGGGAGCATCGTCAAGGTTTGTAAAGAGAAACAGATATCGACAGTGTGTATGGGAACTCCTAATTTGAGGTTGCCGTACGCAATTTGTTCTATACTGGGATATAGAAAGTTTTTAAATAATTTGTCGCAAGCTAATGTAGATTTGATTATACTTGCATAATATTAATCGTATGAACGTTATGAATATTAAAACGAAACTGATTCTTGGCATTGGGATGTTGGCAGGAATGATTATTTTGTTGGTAACACTTTCAGTAGTGAATCTTCAAACTCTGACTGCGACAGAGCCTGATAGTCCTGCTGCTATGCCTGCCTTGGAACGTGCATTGCTATGGATCTCCATAACAGGGGGAATCTGTATCTTGACCGGACTGATATTGCTTTATTGGTTGCCTCGTTCTATCAGCAAGCCGATTAAGGAGCTGAAAGAAGGAATTCTTGAAATAGCCAATCATAACTATGAGAAGCGTCTCGACATGAGTGACAATGAAGAGTTCCGTGAAGTGGCTGACAGTTTCAACCGGATGGCGGAGCGTTTGACTGAATATCGTGCCAGTACTTTGTCGGATATTCTTTCTGCTAAAAAGTTTATAGAAGCTATTGTTAACAGTATTAACGACCCGATTATCGGTCTGAATACAGAACGTGAGGTTTTGTTTATCAATGATGAAGCCTTAAGTATTCTGAATATGAAACGGGAGAATGTGATTCGTAAATCGGCAGAGGAACTTTCTTTGAAGAATGACCTGCTCCGCCGACTAATTCGTGAGTTGGTGACGCCAAGCGATCAGAAAGAGGCTTTAAAAATTTATGCGGATAATAAGGAAAGTTATTTTAAGGTCTCTTATGTCCCGATTATTAATACGGAGGCTGAAAAAGGGGAACCTCACAAACTGGGTGATGTCATTTTACTTAAGAATATCACGGAATTCAAAGAACTGGATTCTGCCAAGACTACATTTATTTCAACGATCTCTCATGAATTGAAAACTCCGATTGCTGCTATTATGATGAGTCTACAACTGCTTGAGGATAAGCGTGTCGGTGCGCTGAATGATGAGCAGGAACAGCTTTCAAAGAGTATCAAGGAGAATAGCGAACGTTTGTTAAGTATCACCGGAGAATTGCTTAACATGACGCAGGTGGAAGCTGGTAAATTACAGTTGATGCCGAAGATCACCAAACCGATTGAATTGATTGAGTATGCGATCAAAGCTAATCAGGTGCAAGCGGATAAGTTTAATATTCAGATAGAAGTGGAGTATCCGGAGGAGAAAATCGGTAAACTGTTTGTCGACAGCGAGAAGATTGCTTGGGTATTGACGAATCTGTTAAGTAACGCTATTCGTTATTCAAAAGAAAACGGGCATGTGGTTATTGGTGCCAAACAGGATGAAAACTGGATTGAATTGTATGTCCAAGACTTTGGCAAAGGCATTGACCCGCGTTATCACAAAAGTATCTTCGACCGTTATTTCCGTGTACCCGGAACGAAAGTGCAAGGTAGTGGCTTGGGGTTATCTATTTCCAAGGATTTTGTGGAAGCTCATGGCGGTACGCTGACGGTAGAGAGCGAATTGGGTAAGGGGAGTCGGTTTGTGATGCGGTTGAAGGCATAGTTTTGAAGGAGTCTATGAAAGAATTAGACTTCCGACAGGCATGAAATCTGCTTGCCGGAAGTTTCTCTGTTCTCTCTTTTTATCGTTTTCTTCTCCTCCAGCATATCCAAATACCACACAGACCAATAATAAATGGGATGCCATAGCAATAGATAATTTTGATAGTAGATAGATCCATAGGAGTCAGGCTGATATCTTTGTCGAGATAAGGGGCTCTGGAAGAAGATACCGGAAATTTATTATAGCATAGCCAACGGAATGAACCGGGAATCATATTGAAGTTGAATGAATAGATACCCGGTCTTGAGCTTTTTTGTAGTTCGGCATTGCTGAAACAGTCTGCATCCCCCAACACAATGATCCGTTGTTTTTTATCTTTGGCTTTAATCTTGCGGGTTAACGCTATTGCCGTGGGATAGGCTCCTAACTTTTCACCTTGAAGAGAGTCTAATGAAAGGGAGTCATTCAAAAAATCTTTTGTTTGATACTCAATCCATGTCTGTTGGGCGTTGCTTTGCAATAAAACTATTGGATGGAATTTTGTTGTATCGACAACTTCCAGAGCAACAGCCGATGGCATGGTGACTGCACTATGCTTCTGCCTGTCAACCATACGTTTATAGAAGCCTCCTATACTGTCGGCGGCTATCTGGGTAGCTTTCGCGAGAACGAGGTCTCCGGGATTAACATCAGAAGGTTGTGCAATGATTCCCGGCAACAGTTTTAAACCGACTTTCCGGAGTAAAGGATTCATTACTTCCTGACGTCCGACGTCGCCCATAATCATCATATTACCTCCGCGTTCAAGAAAACGGTCTATGATTTCTTGTTCTTTGGAACTCATGGAAGAACGCATTTCAGCAATAAGTAATATATTGATATTACTTGGTATATCATTCATATCCTTTAGATTCAGTTCCACCAAATCAAAACCTTGATTAATCATGGAATAACGAAAGCGTCCATGTGTGGCGAAAAGTGAGTAATCCTGATCTCCCTTTTTAGTGGTGGAACGTTCCTGATGTCCTGTGATGGCGCCTACCTTCACAGGAGTAACAAGCATTTTCTTCAATGCTGCGGAGATTTCTGTTTCAGAAGGGTGATATTCCATATCGTCGAACAAACGAAGGCGGGCTTGTTCACCGGAGCCACGTTCAACAACCCGCACAAATCGATAATTTTCTTTAGCCAAGTCTATTTTTTCTTTCAGTTCTTCGGCGCTTTTAAGCTTTTTAGGATTGAAGTTCTTCTTCTTGGCAACTTCATAAGCTATCTCACGAATGTTTTTATTCGGATATTGGCGATAAAGGGTGCTGTCTTTCGGTGTAGAGTAATAGTAAACATACTCCATTTTTATCTCTGGTTTGAAACGTGTGTACATTTTGAAGCGTGCCATATCCTCTTTTTGCTCTCTTGGAGAAGCGACATCAAATTCTTTATCGAAAATATTGACGTAAGTTGTGATCGTCATAGGTCCGGACAATTGCTCCATTACTTTCTGGCTTTCTTCTGAAAGTGTACGTTGTTTGCTGCGGGTAGCATCATAAAAGCCCATCATTGCCGGACGGGAACTGACAAAGCCGATAACTATAATGGTACATACAGCTAAGGCATAGCGCATTGTTTTTGAAAAGAGTGAGCGACGTGTTTTTTCATTATTCAGTTTAATGACCGATAGCCAGAGGAATAATAAAATTACGGCAAGGAAATAGATAACGTCATCGCTACATATCAATCCTCCAACTATCTCACTGGCACGTCCTTTAATGGATAGCCAATAAGTAATTTCTCTAAAGAATATGGACTCCTGTCCAATTCCTCCCACATAATTGAGAAATGCTAATGCGGAAAGGGTGGCAACAGCTGCCACAACCTGGTAAGATGTGAGTGTGGTCATAAAGAGACCGATAGAACAATAGGTCAGTATCAACAGAAACATGGATAACAATCCCGCCAAGATAAGTGTAATATCGACATGCGGCACGGAGATAAACATTACGATTGTCGGTAGGGCAAGGATGATGACAAAGATTAGGGCAAATACCACCATTGAAACAAACTTGCCGGTAATGATTTGAACACTGCTTACCGGTGATGAATAAAGTAGTTTGATAGAGCCTGATGAATATTCACGACTCATCAAATTCATGGTTAATAAAGGAATATACAGATAAATGGTTTCTTGTATTACTTCATATATTCCTTTGAGACCAAGGACAAAACCGGCTGTGACGCTAAAAGTGATCGTGTTGCCCAATGCTTTTATTTTTACTATTTCCGTCAGGATATTCATAAAGTCGAATCCTACCTGGCATGTAAATGCGACCAGCAGCAACCATGCGACCGGTGAGTAAAAGAGTACCGCTAGTTCGGTACGGGCTATTCTAAGTATAAGTCTTAAGTTCATCTTTTTCTCTTATTAATTTCTTCTGCGGAAAAACCAGATGCCAACTCCTATAAGTAAGAGGATAGCTGGTATAATGATTATGAAAATAGTTTTCATTGTACCAATATCTTTCACTCCGATCGAAAGTTTATTGTCGGTACAATGGGGACGGCGTATGTCGATTGGAAATTCTCCTCCGGAAAGCCAGCGGAAGCTTTCGATAATCAGATTAAAGTTTCCTGATCTATATCCTTCGCGTGAAAGAGTCAGTTCGGTGTTGCTTATGCAATCCGCATCACCAGAGATGATAATACGCTGCTCTTTATCTTTCAGTTGGCGTGAAAGGGCATAGGCTGTGATATAGGTTTGTTCTTTCTCTCCTGCCGAAGCATTACATTCTACTGGTGATTCCTGTAAATCTGTTTGTTCTTTTTCAATCCATACACCTTTGGCATTTGTTTCAAGAATCGGAGTATATTGGAAGCCGTAATCGTTGTCGGAGCATGTAAGGGCTACACATCCGGGCATAGAGACACGTAAATCATATTTGGGAAAATCATCTTTGAATCCGAATGTAAGTTTTCCCGATTCACGGGTTGCCTTGGCTAGAATCAGATTAGGAGAGAAATCAGCGGAAGATTGTGCCAGTTGGTATTCTTCCATCTTGATACCGAGTTTGCTTAAAAAAGGATTCATAACTTCTTGTCTGCCTGTATCGGTGAGAATAAACAAATTACCTCCACGAGCCAGGTAAGTTTCCAGTTGATTTTTCCCTTTTTCAGTAAGCGGAGTTCTCATTTCTGCAAGAACCACAATATTGATTAGGGAAGGAATGGTGTCTCCGTGAGAAATATCGATCTCGCATACATCAAAGCCTTGATTGATTAAGGCGGCTCTAGAATATTTCTCAATGGAGAAGTTGCTATAATCGCGGTCACCGGATTTGGACACCTCACGTTCACCGTCTCCTTTGATAAAGGCAACAGTGGGAGGAGTTGAAATCATCTTTTTGATGGCTGCTGTAATTTCCGCTTCGGATGGCGTTGCATCCATATCTTCAAAATCACGGATGAAGGTACGTTTTCCATCTTGCGTTTCCATAATGCGAACAAATGTATTTTGTTCTTCACGCAGGTCGATGATTTGGCGGATTTCTGCCGGAGATTTGAATAAATGAGGATTCAAGTTATAAATCATGGTCATATAATCACGCATCTCATCTACTGTTTTGCCTTGAAACTTAGGATTATTTGCAACGCCGTTGGGGGCGAAATCATAATAATAGACATATTTCACTTGCAGGTCCGGTTTAGCGAGACAATAAGGTTCGAAGATTGTTTCATTCGCTTTCTTCATGATAGGGAGGTAGCGATATGATTTGTTATCAAGTAGGTTAACATAATTGGTAATAGTTACCGGTCCTGTCAATTTTGCTAATACGTGTTGGCTATTTTCGGTAAGTGAGTTTAGTTTAGTGCGTGTTGTATCCCATACCTTAATCATTCCCGGACGTGAAGTGAAATAGCCAATTGCCATTGCTGCGACAAAAAATCCCAGATAGCTGATTGCTTGCCGGAAACGACTGATAGTGCGCCGGTCGGATGTAAGTTTGAAAGTGGTAAATGTCAGGAAAAGGGTTACTACGACCACGAAATAAATCACATCTTCACTCCGAATTACTCCATTCAGCATATCGATTGTTCTTCCGTTTATTGACAGCCAATAAGTCAGTTCGCGTATAAAATCGTATTCCTGGCCGATCTTTCCTACAAAATTCAGTATAGCTAATATAATAAGAGTCCCAACTGCTGCTACTACTTGATAAGTCGTGAGTGAGGACATAAAGAGCCCGATAGCGCAATAGGCGCATATTAATAAATAGAGTCCTAGAAGGGCGACTAGTACAGGAGCCCAATCAAAAGAAGGGATTACCAAACTGCCATAAATAGCACTGGCTATCGGGACAAGCATCAGACAGCAACCAAATCCGATGGCTGCAAGATATTTACCTAATACGATCTGACCACTGGTGACTGGGGATGAATATGCCAGTTTGATTGAACCCGATGCCGTTTCGCGACTGATGAGTCCCATTGTCAACAATGGAATATAGATGTATATGTTTGATACGACGGAGGACAAAAAGCCGTAACTACCTAAGAAGCAGATACCGCTCAAAGATACTTCCTTGCCGCCTGACAGATCATAGTCGGTCACTATATTCTCCATCAATGACGTAAAACTTGCTGTTGTCAGGAATGAGAAAACAATCAATATGAACCATGCAATCGGCGAATAGAATAAAATAGCCAGATCGGTTCGGGCAATACGTATTATAATCTTTAAATCCGTCATGTTAAATATTATTTTTAAGTTTTCCCGATAGTTGTGCAAAGATTATGTCAAGAGAGCAGCGTTCCATCGTGATTTCTTTCAGCCGCCATCCGTTTTGTATGCTTAATGCTACTACTCGTTCAGTTATGTTGTCATCGTCATCAAAGCGTATCCGGAATGTACCGGGATAGAGTTCTTCTATATTCAACACATGTTCTATCTTTGCTAGTTCTTCTATAGAAGGGGGAAGGGCAAATGTAACGGTGAAACTACTTGGAACCACATAGTTATCAAAGTCTTTCATACTACCTGAAAATACGACTTTACCATGTTCAATCATACGAATATCATTGCAGGTAGCTTGCACTTCCGACAAGATATGAGTGGAGAGTAGGACAGAATGATCTTCAGCAATTTCTTTAATCAGATTGCGTATTTCGACAATTTGATTGGGGTCGAGTCCGTTCGTAGGTTCGTCAAGTACTACAAATGGCGGATTATGTACAATAGCCTGTGCAATTCCTACCCTTTGTTGATACCCGCCTGAAAGATTTTTTATCAGCCGTTTGCTAAAATGGGCAATGGCGCAACGTTCTTTGGCTATTTCTACGGCTTTACGAATTTTAGATTTCTCCATTCTCCGCAATGTGGCACAGTGTATGAGGTATTCGTCGACAGTCAAGTCCGGATGGAGGGGTGGCTTTTGAGGTAAGAAACCAATATGTTTTTTGGCTTCAACCGGATTTTTTCGTAGATCGATGCCATTGATAAATACATCCCCTTCCGTTTGATTTAAAACTCCACAGATGATATTCATAGTGGTGGACTTACCTGCTCCATTAGACCCTAACAGCCCTAATATTCCTGTTTTCTCAATAGAAAAATTGATATCGCGAATGGCCCAATCTACACTATAACGATGAGATAAGTGTTTAACTTCGACAATAGGATTACTCATACTTTTTATTTTAAATGATTAATAGATTTCTTATTCATATTACCATGCAACTCCTCTTGAAATATCCATCCGGTTCGATTTGATCTTTCTGAATTTCCAGGAGAAATTTATGGTAAAATACCGCCCGAAGTTTTCTCGGTCAATATAACTGGTATAGTTATCTTTCATTTGGATAGCTATGAAATTCACATTTTATCTGACATCGGCCTATATTCGCGTATGCTTCCATCGTTTGTAGTACCTTCGTAGTTCGATTTCACTTTACCAAACCGATAAGCAAAATTTATGGTGAAAAACCGTCCATAATAATTTATCCACGTGTTTTGAATGTAGTTGGAATACATTTGGCTGTTGAAAGTCCGATGACTATTTAGTAGATCATATGCGGCAATACTAATGTCTCCTTTGCGATTTAACACTTTACAGCCTATGTTCAAGTTTAGGGTGTGATTGCGGTTAATCTCTTTATTGATTCCATAATCACGGCTGAAAATGAAATTATAATGACTACTTAGATAGAAGTATTTACATATTTGGCTTATATCAAATGTTGCTCCTGCCGTTTGATAGAATGTTTTACTTGTATAATTTTCAGTATTGATGCTATGTACATAATGAGTATTGGCACTGATTGTTATTTTTAATCTTTTAGTTAGATTACAGAGTAGAAAATGTTCGAGCGATGGATCATAGGTACGTGTTGTAGTCTTATTTTCTCCTATATAATATGGGTTATGTTCGTAGTTGAATCCGGTAGATAAGGCATATTTGGATTTTATACTACGTATAGGAGCCTGCCATATCAGTTTGCCTTTTATGTCCCAATATCCTTCTACGTTTTCAAAACTAATTAGAGAACTGTGTGCAGGTGCTGTGTATTGCAATCCCGGTAGATAAGTTTCGGCATTGTAATAGGTTGTCTTTGCAACAGGAGAGTGCTGGCGGATAGAGGCATTGATAATAACACCTATGGTGTGGTTATGTTTTCCTAACATACGATTGCAATTGAAGAGGAACGAATGTAGATATGATTGTTTTAAGTTGGGATTTCCACTGCGCAGCATGTAAGGATTGCTGTTATCTATTTGTGGGCGTAACTGCACTATGTTTGGTGCAAAATTATGCAGTCTGTAAGCGGCACTCCATGACTTTGTTATATCTGTATGCACAAAAGATATTGCTACTGTTGGAGAGATGAATGTTTTACGGTAGTTGTCCATTTCTTTTTCTTTCCGCTTAAGTGTAGTTTCCTTCAGTCCGGCTGAAATGTCACAACTTGTTTTTTGAAAGGGAAAAAAGTGAAATGAAACTTCCTGTTTTTGTGTCAGGTTATTTATTTTATAACTATATGTATTGGCTTCGTCTGTTTGTGGATTTGTGGGGCTCAACATATTCCAGGCGAATTGGTGTTTCCATCCGTTTTCGTATTTAACGGAATAGTCAAAAGATATTTGGGTGTCATTTTCTGGATTCAGTATATATATTAATTGCGCATTGCCGTTCCACTCCGTATTGCGGAGTTTTGATGGAATAGTCAGATAAGTTTGTGTTGTCGAACTTTCTAATGTGTCTATCCGTAATGAATGATTTTTGCCTTTATTTATATCTACTGAACTTTCTAATGTATATCCGATTCTGTCGGTAATACTGTTGACATAACTGACATCTTCCTTCACATGAAAATTCTTGTTTAGATTATCGTAATGCATCAGGCTTTTCGATGTTTGAAGATTGTTTTCTTCATTATAGATGTAAAGCGATTGCCAATCTTTGTTGTTGTTATATGTTATAAGCTGGTTCCAACGGAATTCTCCCCATTTGTCATTTGAATTGGAGAAAGAAAATTCGGAATAGTGATTTTGTTTTCTGTCACTGTTGCTATTTTGTTCTTCATAAAGGCGCTGCTGATAATTGTTGCCAGGAAAATAATGTTGTTCGGATCGTGTATTTGTATTATCGCGATTATATCCGAAAGTGTAAAATGCTCTAAATGTACCGTATGTTCCATTTTCTGTGTCCCATGAGCGTTCCGTAGCCAGATCTGCATAAGTCGTTTCGTTGTAAGTACTACCAGGATCGGAAATGGAAAGAACATTTTTGATATTATTTGATTTTCGGTTGATATTATTGTGAAATACATTACTTGTGAGTAAAAATTTCTCGGAGAAAAAGTTAGTGGTGAGTCCGAGCCCTTTACGGAACTTTCCTCTGTCGTTCTTTGAGTCCATGTTGCTGCCTGTACTAGCCAATAGGTGTGCTTTCCATGAGCTGATGAGTTTGCTTTTGGTTTCTATGTTGAGCACTCTGGTGAGATCCCCTCTGTACATTAGTTTTTTTGTTTTCGTATTTTCATATTCATCATAAGCCTTGATTTTTAATACATCTGTTGCAGAAAGATTCTTTAGTGCTGCCATTGGGTCACTTCCGAATATTAGTCTGCCGTCTATATAAGTTTTGGTTACTTGTTTTCCCATGATTTTGACGGAATGGTCGTCAGTCTCTGTTCCGGGAAGTTGCTCGACTATATTCATAGCGACATCCCCTTCTTGTATGTTGACTGCCTTCGGGTTGAATATTAGCGTGTCGCCATTTTGGGTCACAATGGGGATTCTGCCCTTGATGGTGACTTCCTCCAGTTGGATGGATTCATCCAAAATTTCTATGTAAAGATTAGAATTCTTTCCAGCTATTATATTTAATTCTTTTTCAACTTTCCGACACCCTATTGCAGTGATAATGAGTTTTGCTTTTCCTGTTTTTATGGGTTTGAAACGGAATACTCCATTTATGCTTGTTGTTTTCAGTGTGTCTTTTGCATAGATCAAAAAGATATTGGCACCGTCTAATGAACCATTAGACCCATTTTCTTGTTTGTGTATAATAAATCCCGATAGCTCATTTGTTTTATCTTGAGCATTTATCGGTAAAGTAATGTATAACAATAAAAAAATAGAAATAATTTTTTTCATATTGCTGTTTTATAAAAAGTTTAGTGATAGTGTGTGGTTTTATTTGTCTAAGGCTTGTGAACTTTCTTTTAGGAAGAAGTTCACCACCCTACGGCCTCCAATTCTTTCTTGTTTTGTTTCATAACCCAGATAACTTGCTTGGAGAATTTTTTTGTCGGCCTTAGAAATGCCTATACTATATTCTCCATCAATATCAGTTATAGTACCATTAGTACTACCCACTTCGATAACGCTCGCGCCTATTAGTACCTCTTTTCCTCCTTCAGTATAAACAACCCCTGTGATTTTCTGACTGAAAAGGACCATTGGGGAGATCGGAGATTGAAGTTTTTTGTTTTTGAAAAACTCAGTACTTTTATTGTCTCTTGCCTTGATTATTGGAGAGGAGGGGGCTTCTTGTGCAAAAGAACACATCATTATAGTAAATATGAATACAATGAATAAAATAATCTGCTTCATAATATAATTTTTTTTAATTGTTATACATTTTACTATCACTAAACTTTTTATAAACATACACGTTGAATGGTAGAGGAAAGGCTAAATTACCCTGTCAATCATCGCTATCAAATAATCGCATTTTCCACGTTCAATATCATTACTAGCCAAAGAACGAGCTTGTATCAAATAGCGACGTGTACTTTTCAACTTATCATAGCAAATGGCTTCGATATCCGTACCGACATAGAAATTGACAGCAGTCATAGGTTCCATACCCGATTGCTCTTCTGTTGCAGATATAGAGGCAAAAGTTGTCAGCAACCCTAATGATTGTAACTTATGATTAGTTTGCTCGTTGAGAGCAATGGAAGTTACTCTTGTTGATACAGCCTTGTCAATAGCCTTTAATGTCGGACACATTCCTTTTAAAGAACTGATATATACAGACAGTTGTGCAATCATTGGAGCACTTAAAGGTTTCCCATTTAAAGTTTCTTTGAATAATTGTTTCTCTATATCATTCAAATATGCTTCTTGGGTATAAGGTCTAGTTGATTTCTCTACACTCAATCCCATACGCATCAAACGAAACATCAAAGACATCATTGGATACCCGTTATTGTAAATCCATGTTGACATATCAGGATTGACACCACCTAAACGCAAGAAATCCTTATTAGAGTCCAGCCAACTTAAATCATAGAAGGTACTGAATATCTTTTGTAAGACTTTCTTTTGCATATCTGCCGATACCGGTTGATATGAAGGAACATTGCTTTTTTCGTTGGCTTCATTGATATAAATACCTCCGATATAAGAAGATACAGGTGACAATGTTTTATTGATTAATTCAATAATCACAAAATCAGGAAATAGCTCCCGGTAATCATTGGGGATATTATCGTCGTGAAACCAGGCAGGACTATTTTTAACTACATATTTCACATGAGCGATTTGTGCATCTAAAGAGGCTATCGGATCATTACCTAAATCATAGTTTTGGCAACGCGGGTCTGTAGCATAAGCTGGTGAACGCTTTCCATAGAAATAGCGTGGATCTCCATCGTGTTCCATAGCCCATTTCTTCAACATGTCTGATTCATTTTCACTGGTGGCGGCATACAGATATTTGAGCGTAAATGCATCACATACACCCGGTTTGTCGACAATCAATACCACTCCTTTTTCTTTATCACCGGGCTGTGCCAGATAATTGTATAATACGTTGTCCATGACTGAAGCTGTGATACCATATTTTTGAGTAAATTCAGGAGAACGCAGTTCCTCAGGGGAGTATGCTGCAGAACCAGCCAAATTAGTTGCCAATCCCAAACTAAGACCAAATGCTTTTAGCATACGTGCTGTCAGATTCTCACAGATCACCTCATCGGCAATGTAATAAGTCCGGAAGCGCGGATCAATCTCTGCCATTTGGTATACTCCATTACGACGTACGCTGACGGCAAGGTCGCGTGGTACTCCTATCTTGGTACTTAAGATTTCTCCAGTGCGTAAGTCAGTGACATTGTATGCGGTAACTTCCGAGTTGTTGTTATTCAGGAAAGCAATCGTATTTATCATTGGGTTATTAGCACGGAAAGTTGAATCTTTCTCATATGGTTTTATTATGATTGGTTTTCCTATTCCTAAGTCTTCAAATATTATATTCCATTCATCTGCACTTTTTTGGATGGCTTTTACCCAGCTATCTTGAATCAGAGTGTCGATGTAGAAGACAACAGGTTGTTGTGTCGTTATATTACGGCGTGTTACATAGTATCCTTTCTTGAAACGTTTTTCATTACGATAGTCTGTGTATGATATATAACCTGTTCCTACACGTGGGTTGGCTTCGCGGGTGTTCATTTTTTCTTTCGACAGTAGGGCTAGTGTTGTTTGTACCGACATGGTTAATTCCGGTTGCTCTTTGGAGACGAATCCCATGATGCTGATGCTCAACTTTGCAGTACAGTTTTGAGTGATACTGATACAATTGTCGAATGCGTCTGCAGAGTCCACAAAAGATGTTTTACTTTGAGGGGAAGCACTTACAATTGTGAGCATACCTCCATAACTGCGTCCGCTAAGATTGAGTACATCTTTATTGGAACAAGAGAAATAGGAAGTGGCATTAAATACAACAGCCGTTGAATCGCTGGTGTATCCTTCAATTGGAAATGCTTTGTAAATAGCATTACTACGAGATAATGCAAAAGCCGCTTCTTGATTATCGTCCTGTTCGTTGAGGCGAACATTGTATTTCGGATCTCGGAATAATATTAATGAATCGGTTTTATCAATAATCAGATACCTACTTTGAGCAGCTTTTGTGCCTGCCAGCGAAATGTCACTTGCAGTAGTGATGGCAGAATTTACTAAAAAATCCCGTCCCATTAATTCAACCGGTAGTTCCAGATAAATCTTATCCTCGTACTGATGAACTGTGATTGTCCCTTTATTGACTGTATGTTTTTTCTTATCTTTGAAAAGCTTGTCGTAGACACTCCTTTTTTTCTTTTGAACACTGTCAATCTGTTGTTCGGTTTTTGCTTTTCCTTTTTTCTTTTTGGAGCGGGCATTGGCTTCATTTGTTGATCCGATAATCAACAAAATTGGCATTAACCATAAAAATAGTTTTTTCATCTTTTGTCCCTCCCTTATTTTAAGTTGATGTCGAGCATCTTTAATAATAATTCATAGTGAGCTTTCGTCTTCCCTGATGCACTGGCTGCCTTTTGTTTCATCAGTTGTTTCGCTTTAGCTATATATGCGTATACATCTGCTTGGGTAACTTTGGCTGTCATAGAAAAACGATTCAACGGTTTCCATTCAAAACCTGCTACAGGGTTGTGCATGACACCCTCTTTGATGGCATGTCCTTGGCAACAAGTATATCCGAACTGGCGGTGATTGATGTCTAATAGCTTTTCTCCGGCCAATGCTTTCCCGGCTCCTTTGATTGTGAAGCCGGCAGTTTGCATCATCATGTATATATATTGTTTCTGGAGATTCATTTGGGATTCTGTTAATGTACGTCCGGAAATGGTCGGTTTCCATACAAAATTGTATATCATGTTGAAAGCCTCGGCAGCAGTAAATGAATCTTTTTCTAATCCTTCGTATTGTGATACCTGGAAAGGTACAGGCAGTATATATCTCAACATGAAGTTTTGAATAGTTTGTTTAGGGGAACCGGAAACCGGGAATTTAGTTAACAAGTTTTTGTTGTCAAGCCAATCCAGATCGTTATAAATCTCGAATAGGTAATTCAGGGCTTCTTTTTGTTGTGCCTTCGGAATCTGTGCAAAACGTGGCATTGTGTCTCCTTCCTTAACTTCGTTGACAAAATAACCGCCTACATTGCCTGCTACATGGGTAACATACATTGCAAGTTGTTCTACGATACCAATAAATAAATCTTCACGGTATTCGTATGTATCGTCACCTTCAGAAATCCAACTTTCCAGATTATTCATAATATACTTAAGGTTCTTGATGCCATATCGAGTTGCTTTCATGGAGTTGTCACCAATATCTTCCGTTTGTGAACGGGGATCAACAACTCCATATACTTGTTGTTTTCCATATCGGTACACTGGATTCTCTTTAATGGCATCACTGATCCATTTGCCTGTTATAATTGCTTCTTCCTCTGCAGAATTAACATTGAATACCGGAGTATACGTCCATTTAATGAGGTATTTGTCGTATTCACCAAAGCGGGGAGGAGTCAATTTAACGCCACGTTCTTTATCGCCAGGTTGTGCTACATAGTTGAAGCGGGCATAGTCCATGATGGAAGGAGTGGTACCATACTTTTGTGTGAATTCCGGTGAACGTAAAGAATCTACCGGGAAGGTGGAGGAAGCTCCCATGTTATGCATAAACCCTAAACAGTGCCCGATTTCATGTGAAAGTACATAGCGCAATGCATCTCCAACCATTTCATCCGGAATATTGGCTGTGCGTACATCTTTATCGGCTTGTGCTGTTTGCACGAACAACCAGTTACTGATAAGCTTGATAACATTATGATATAAATATACGGAGGCATTCAAGATTTCTCCGCTTCGTGGGTCTACCCATGATGGTCCCATAGCATTCTCAATGCTTGATGGAGCATAGCGAACACATGAATATTTGATATTGTCCGGATCGAATTCCGGATCATCAGTCGGGAAATCTTTGGCTGCTACAACATCTTTGAATCCAATCTGCTCGAATAATTCATTCCATTGGGTGACTCCTTCCCGCAGATATGGTTTCCATTTTTCCGGAAAAGTGTTATCGATGTAGAAAACAATCTGTTTAGTGGGTTTCACTTTCTCACCACGTAGGTAGGCAGCAGTGTCAGACGGTTGTATATCCCATCGATTGGCATAGTAAACAGGTGCGGTTGTTTTAGCTCCTTCGCCTAGTTGTTCGCGTCCGGTAAAGAATACACCGATCCGGTAATCTGCCATACGTGGACGGTAAGGCTTTTCTTTCAACAGCATGATAGAACGTGTCATTTCTGCGGTGAATGGACGGTCTTTTATGAGTGACGCCCCTTGTGAATTGCTGACAGAGAATGTATATGACAGACAGCTTTTAATAGAAACATTATCTTTGAAAGCCTTGATTTGTGAAATGTAAGAGCAGTCGGATTGATAATTCTCTGTACGATTGTACATTCCATAGATTGAATTACGATCGAATGGACTCATTTTTTTGTTGTCGCCCAGGAAGACGCTGCTCATATCAAAAACGATAGCAGTAGAGTCATTATTGTATGCTTGAATCTTTTGGTTGCTTAAAATTGCTCCCAGTGTACTTTTGCGTAAAGCTTCATCAATTTGTGTGTTACCAGTAATATAGTCAGTGTTTACCTGACGTAACTGTACATGTGTTTTATTGCGTGTGAATACTACGTGAAGAAGATCGGTCGGTTTAGAACCGACTACTGCATTGCCATTATCAGAGATACTGGTGACAGTGGAACCAATAAGCATATCTTTATTGATTAAATTCACAGGAAGTTCAAAATATACTTTTCCATCCAGCAGATGGAGAGTAATCAGTCCTTTGGCTATTTCATGCTTTTTCTTGAATAGTTTGTCATATTCACTTTCTTTTTTAGCAGGAGTTGTTTGTTCTGTTTTTGCCTTCTTTTTTTTCCAGAAGAATGGAAATTTACGCTGTGCGTCAATGGTGGTAGACGAAGCTACCACCATTGCTGCAAGTAAGAGGATTTTCTTTTTCATATCAGTTCTTTAATGTATTTTTATGAAATTAGATTAATATCCGGTTGTTGTTACATCTAGGATTTTACCAAAACCATCATAGATTAGGGCTTTAGAAATATCCAAGGTTCCTGCACCGGCCTGTTTCATCGGAACAATTGAGACTTTTCCGTTAAATTCTGCGGATTGGGTCACAATAATGAGGGCTTTGTTATTCCATGCATTTGGGGCAATAGTTGGTGGATTACCAGTCATTACATTAATTTGATTAGTGTATTGTCCTTGTTGATATAGCTTGGCTTTTGTGATTTTTTCTCCGTTACTGGGGGTAAACTGTGAGGTGGTGGAGACAGATACTTCATTTCCCATACCGTAAGTAAATGAGTATATAGCTGCATCTGTTACTACATATAATACATTATTTGTATGTCCGAAGAAAATAGATACAGCTTTGTCTAGTAAGGTTTTTCCTGTCGTTGGAATAATATATTTGTTTTTTGCAGCTGCTGGTTGTTCTGGTGAAGTCACAATCCATCCCTCCCAATTATCAGGATCTTCATAATGTCCTTCTTCTGCTTTATATTGGCTTAAAGTGTAAATAGCATAATTTCCACTATTATCGTCTTTAAGTAAGAAAGTGGCCAATGAGCCATCTTGAGAACTTGTTGCGGCAATAGCTGTTTGACTTCCCATGTCATTAGGATCGAAATCTGGATTTGAGATATACGGAGTACATGTGTTATAACTCGTGCCATTTAAGGAATAAAAGGCACCTTTGGGTTTATCTAACCATACTAAATGGTTGTCCCCAATACTAAATGAAGAATTTGCTGCATATACATTGTTATTGATTTCAAATCCATTAAAAACAGAATTAGGCATAGAGAATTTGTTACCTGCTACGTTTAAGAATGAATATAGTCCATTATTTGTATAAGCGATGAAAAGTTGTGAAGAACGAATATAAGATTTTACTTGAAAATCGGTGGGGCAATATAAAAATATTTTTTCATCTTCCCATGTCCCGTTTATTGAATAGTCCTCACAGTTGAAACGAATGCTTTTTCCTGTGGAAGAAATAGCCCAAATCTGATTTAAGTGAGAACTACCAAGTATTGCTGTGTTCCCCATCACCTCATAGGTTAATGAAGTCAATAATTCATCATATGCTGCTCCATTAGCAGTTTCTAGTATGTGACGAAATATTCTTTCTTCTTTTGTATATTGATTTGTTATTTGAGAATTGTTAATCAAAGTGAGATCTGTTGTTGTTCCGTTTTCACTATCTGCGATTAACAATCCGTCTAGGAAGCTACTTTGTACATATAATTCCCAAGAATAAATATATTGTAAGTTATCATTTGCTACATCTGTTACAGTCAATTTTAACGTATAGGCTCCATTTGATATAGGACGATTTATAATACCATGAAAGTCTTTTTCTGTACCAATAATTTCATAAACAGGATTGCTAGTTGAGGGTTCCTCCGTTACAGCCCATTCATAGCGCAAATTAGAACCATCAAAACCATCTTGGGTAATAGATGGTACAATATCGACAGGAGATTGATAACCTACGTATATTGAATTTTCTTGATTTTTATCGTTTATACTAATTTGTACTTCTGGAATAAGGTTTGTTACAAATGAACTTTTATCCTCATAACAAGAAGTAAACCAGAGAATATTAGGCAGCAGTAATATTATTAATTGAGTTATATTATTTTTCTTCATAATTTTATAGAATTATATAAATTAATATGTTCTGGCTTCTATAATTTGTCCTTTCAAATTACCTTCGTTATGAACTAGGGGGGCATCGGGATGTTCTTTCTGATACTTTTTTAGATAATCCGCTAATTTTGCAGCATAAGCTTCATATGATTTGTCTGTTACGAATAATCTATAATTGGCGAGATATTTATATGTAAAATATGTTGGTCTCTGTGGTTGGTCAGGATGCGCAGTCATATCGTCCCAATCATCCCAGTCTAAAGCTGTTACAATTGTTTTTAAAGCATTGGAACTATAAGCCGTTGTAGAAGAAGAGGTTGGAGCTAGAGATGATTTTATTAGTGAATTATATGTCATCCATAAATATCGTTCAGTTGCCGGAGGGGCAATGATATTGCTGTTCCAACTTAACGTTGCTGTGATATATTCTTTAGGTCCTAACCCTAGAGTTGATGACTCCTTTAGCTGGATATAAAGTTTATATGATGCTCCATTTTGTATTTCATCAGTATTAAACAGCCTTATTTTTATTGTTCCTTTTAAACTATTTGCGGGAATCACTGCAGCAGTTATTTCATAACTGTTTTCGGGGGCAGTGGTTTCCTCCGCATTGATTACATAATTCACAGTACGGTCTTCTGTCGATACATTTCCGACCAAAACTAAAGGCAATTCATATTCACCATATTCATCAAAGGGATTCTCCAGAAAAGAATAATTCCCTTTAAATATGTCGGTTTCTGCATCGTACTCATTCGTAGAATTGAATCTGACAGCATTATATTGACTGTCAAAATATGGTATTTCTTCCTTGCCGCAACTAATGAGGCATAAAGAGAAACAGCTTATCGCTAAGACTGATTTTATAATTATTTTTTTCATATTAATATTGTTTATTGTACACGACCGGATTGTATTTCGAAGGTAGGATAAGGCAATAAATATTGCGTATCTGTCATCTCTTCACTATAATTAGGAATGGATTTACACCCTGTTCGCTTATAGTAATAGAACATGACACCTTCGGAAATGAATTCTTTGTGATATTCTTTTTGTATTTCTTTTATGATTTGATCTGCATTTAGATTTTCAAGAGGGGTGCTGATACCTCTGTTTTCGCGAATCTTATTTAGCCTTTGTAATGCCATGTCAAGATTTGGGGTTGCACTTGTTGCATAGCATTCTGCAGCAATATAGAATATTTCAGGCAAGCGTATTAGAGACAAGCGGTTCTTATTGAATTCGTCTAAACTTGCTTGATGAATTTTCATAGGGACATATCCTCTGGAATCACTTTGGGTTTGATCTAACATTCGTGTGAAACGAACATCTGAATTTATGCCTTCATATATATTTTCAACATCTGTTGGAGATATATACATAGCTGTATAGTCTGTGTTGACGAAGTTGGGTATTATATATGAGGTAATTTTGGACGTAATGTCTGAAACATTTAGGCTAAATAAAGCTTCGGATGCTAGAGAACGGTTAGATTGAGAAATTTCTGGTAACAGGTAGGAGTAAGTGTACATATCGTCCATAACAATTCCATTATCACCGATAGCTGTGATTATCTCTTCAGTAGCATTTAAAGCTTTGTCTATGCTTTCTTTACTGCCTTCCCATAAATATACACGTGCTTCCAATGCTTTGACTGCATAATAATTGAGTCGTAAAGTTCTATCTTTGAAGAAACCATCTGCATCTATACTTGTGTAATAAGAAGCCGGATGTTTTTTTGTGATCGGGTCGTATTCCTTTAATAATTTTTCTGCGGCTTCCAAATCGTTGATAATCATTTGAAGTGTCTCCTTTCCTGTGCGTTGAGGAGTTGGGATCGATGATAAAGTTGTTACATATGGAATCGTTTTTTTAGAATTTAGTTCTGTGGAACGGTTTTTCCAATCACCATATCCATATAGGCGCAACAGATCAAAATGCATATATGCACGAATGGCAAGAAGTTCTCCTTTGATAACGTGATAATAGACTTCGTTCAGACTTGACTCCTGTCCTTCCATATTAGTTAATGCTTCATTGGCATTGGCTATTACAGAATATGCTTTAGCCCAGATATTTTCGATGTCCGAGAATATTTGTGTGTGGTTGTAATTGAATTTTTCATATTCTTGCATTTCTCTACTATTACTTGAATTGGAAGTCACAGGATTAAATTGATGACCTAATATTTCAATTGCATACCAGGATAATTCTTTACCATAAAGGGCATTGTCTGTCATGCTAATATAACAACCTATTAAAGATTGTTGGAATCCGGCTAGAGTGCTATAATGATCTTTTTCTCGAATTTCAGACCCTGAAGTAACATCGAACCAGTCGCTGCAAGAGGATAATGTTACTACGGACGTTAATAGGATTAATATGTATTTTTTCATCTTTATAAAATTTAGAGAGTGGCTGTTAATGAGAACGACATATTTCTTGCGAAAGGATAAGTTAAACCTCGTTCTATTTTTATAGAAGAGAACGTTGCAATATCATTTAAATAGAATGATAAACGCAGGCGTTGCATACTTAATTTCCTATAAATGGAACTGGGAAACTCATAATATGCACTGATGGAAGAGAGTGATAATTCACGCCGATCCTGTACAAAGCGAGTGGTAGCACGTGTGGTTGTTTCAGAATTAAATTTCTTGTATGGTGTTACTTGTCCGGGAGTAGTCCAACGACCAATTAGCAATCGGCGATCCACATTGTAAGCAATATTTGCATTTTCCACCCGACTGACGAGGGTTGAATTATACATTTGACAACCAGCAAGATAACTTATAGTAGCGCTTAATCCGATACCTTTATACTCGGCTGTGAAACCGCCTGTACCACGATACTTAGGATCGGAGTTACCAGCAGCGACCATATCATTGGCTGAATAAGTATAAGTGTAGGTACCATCTTTTTTAATGTATATTTCTTGTCCGGTTTGCGGATCAATACCGGCTGAAGGGACTGCCCATATTGTTTTCATAGATAATCCGTCTTGATACATTAATACAGGTGCAGAGGTATTATTATCTTCTGCTTGTTTCATCATTTTTTCATTGTAAGCCCGCATACTCTCTGACAAACGAATTATTTTATTTCGGTTATAGGCAAATGTTCCATATACATTTACAAAACCTTCTTTTCCTTGCCATATTGTATAATTAGCTTTAGCTTCAACTCCAGAATTACGTACCAATCCTAAATTATCTTTTACTATTGCGAATCCTGTAGAAGTTGGGATTGTTACATCGGTTAACATATTCTTGGTATCTGCTGAGTAATAGTCAACAGAAAGGGATAATCCGGCAACTCTCATATCAATTCCTATATTATGATCCTTTTTCTGTTCCCATTTTAATTTGGAGTTAGGCATGGATGCTAAATATGCTCCTGTAAATTTGCCAGCTAAGCCTCCATATACGACGCCTGTGTAATAATTATATGTAGCAATTGCTGCGTTAGTATCAAAGTTTTGATTTCCAGTCAAACCAATCGAAGCTCGAAGTTTTAACTGTTTAATCCATCCAACACCTTTCAAGATGGCTTCATTGTGCAGGTTCCATCCAATACCAAAAGACCAGCTATTGGCCCAACGGTTATCTGAACCGTATAAGGAAGATGCGCTTTCCCGAACAGTTGCATCGGCTAAATAACGATTGTCATAATCATACGAAGCGGCTAATAGGAAGCTGGCTTCACGGTTAATTGTGGAATAACCAGTAGGGGTACTGTTTTCTGCATATTGTTTTGCGAATGAAATATCTGCCTTCTGATTATTTGGGAAACCTTCTGCCGTGTGTCGATATGCTGATGATTTTTCTCCGGAGATAAAGGCACCGGCATTTCCAAAGATAGTATGTTTACCAAATTGATTATTATAGTTTATATTCAAGTCTCCGGAAATAGAACTGGATTTACCATTTTCCATAATATACTTACCACGCTTAAGTATATCATTAACATTTGCAAAAATGGAATGTGAGGCGGGATAGAAATCATCCATATCATTTCGTTTTTCAGAGACTCCTATACGTGCTGTTGCTTTCCAGTTTTTATCAACTTGCCATTCTGCATAAAAATTATTGGTGAATTGTAAATAACTGGAAGTAAAGCTGGTTCCGATAATAGAATTATACATAGGGTTAGCTACTTTGGTTGATGTTGAGCCAATTTGTTCTACCCATTGAACTATATTCCCATTTTCATCAGTTGCTTGCCAATATGGATTCATTCTGGAATATTCGCTAAATTCTCCATAAGGGGACTCATTACTTTTGTTAGATATGATTGATAGGATATTCTTTAGTAATAGTTTGTTATGTCTGTATGATAAATTTATATCACCCGATATATTGCGGCGGTCAGATCCCTTCATAACCCCAGTAATCTGATTATAAGTAAGGTCTAAGATTGCACGTAAATTTTGGGAATCGCCTAATTCTATATTTAGGTTATGTTTATGTCCTATGCCAGTGTGAAGTGGCTTGGATAACCAGTATGTATCTAATCCTTCTAATGCAAGTTTTCGTCGGCCATTATATAATTGATCTAATTGGATTTGTGTATTGGCGTTACTACTTGTATATACTCCGTCTAAACGTTCTGCTTCCAATTTTTCAAATGCATTACAAAGGTCATAACTGGTTAAATCCGGCATTTCCAAAGAAATACTACCATTATACGTAATACGCTGTTGATTTCCGGTTAAACGTTTTGTTTCAATAACAATTACACCATTGGCTGCTTTAGAACCGTAGAGAGCTTTTGCTGAGGCGTCTTTTAAAATTGTAATGCTTTCAATTCGGTTCATGTCCATGTCCATTATTGTTTCAGCAGTTGTTTCAAAACCATCAAGAATGAATAAAGGTTGATTGGGTTGATTTTGATAGTTGCTGCGCAAAGAACTGCTTTCTGTCGTTGGAAAACTGGAAGTTCCACGCATTGACATATCCGGAACACTATTGGGATTGGAGCCCATATCAAAATTATCTGCAATGTATATTGTAGGATCCAGATTTTTCAAGCTCTGGAACACATTCTGATTTCCGACACGCATCAGATCTTTGCTCGAAATAGTAGTTGCTGCTCCAGTAAAACTTTCCGCTTTACGAGTATAAATTCCAGTAACGATAACCTCATCTAATTTAGTATCACTTTTTAGAGTAATATTTTTTCGTACATCATTCCGACCACTATTAATCATTACTTGCTGAGTAGACATTCCGATATATGAAAAGGTGATAGTACATGCGGTATTAGCTGGAATCTCTATATTATATTTACCATTATTATCTGTTATGGCAAAGCGTTGAAGATCACTAATCACAACATTAACACCGGGCAAAGGATATCCTTCTTCATCCGAAACGATACCTGTTGCGATACGTTTGCTTCCTTGTTGTTCCACTTTAGAGATAGTGACAATATCTCTTTCCATGCTGTAAGTGAGACCCGTGCCATTGAGTACGGTACGTAGTACGTTATCCACAGTTTCATCTTTTACATGGATAGTGATGGGTTTCAGTGACTTTGTCTGTTCTGTATTGTAGACAAAGCTTAATCCGGTTTGTTGTCTTAAAGCATCGAAAAAATCTTTGACAGTGACAGATTCCAGATTTAAAGTTACTTTTTTGCCACTTTCTGGAATGGCAAGCATCATTGTGGGTAATAGTAATAATACTACTACCAGAGAAAGTATTCGGATTCTTTCTCTACTTTTTGTCTTTCTCATTCTTTCTTCTTGTTTAATTAGTAATTAATTGTCTGTGATTAAAATTTCTCTTCCTTCTATTTTTATTTGTAAATTCGTAGTACGTGCTATTGCTTTTAATATCGGGCTGATTGTGGCATAACGATCCATATTACCAGTAAATCGCAGTTGTTTAAGCTCGGAAGTGCCAAAGGAAATATTAACATTATACCAATGTTCTAGAATTTCGACAATATTTTCTAAAGTACGATTTTCGAAAATAAGTCGTCCTTCATTCCATGCTATGTAGGGAGTGAGGTCTACATTGTATATAGATATATTGTTACCTTTCTGTTCAATGTGTGCCAATTGGCCCGGCTCTATGAGTTGTTCCTGTGTACTTCCTTGAGGAATAATACTGATACTCCCTTTCACTAATGCGACTTCTGTTCGTCCAGAGGTGAATGTATTAACATTAAATTCTGTACCATACTGTTTGATTATTCCTTGGTCAGTGACAACGTAGAAAGGACGAGCATCTTTGGCTATTTTAAAATAGGCTTCCCCTTTTAGATAAACCGTGCGTTTAGTCTTACTAAACTTTACAGGATACCGTATTTCTGTATTATAATTGAGGTGTACGGTTGTTCCATCTTCAAAGGTTACTCTGAATTCGTTTCCCTGTTCAGTTGTTAATGTGTTTTTTTCTACTATTTCAGGCTGCTGTTTTTGAGATATATCTATATTTATATTGGGTGTTGATGGATAGATGAGCGCACCATTTTGAGCTATAGCAGTTGTGGAATGATTAACCTTAACTGGTGTTGGATATGTTGGAGTAAGCGATTGTTTGTCATTCCCGGCTAAAATTAATGTAGCTTTAGGAATTCCTGGCTGTATGGCATCTCCTAAGGCTAGATTGTCAGATATTTGTTTTTCGGAAGCAATATAAAAGTACCATCCTCCTGCTGCTATTATTATAGGTAATATTAAAATAGCTGCATATTTCAGGAGAATTGATGTGACTGATACTTGGCAATATTTCTTTTTGAAATGTTTCCATGCCTGATGTGAGTTAATCTGTGTATATGCCTCGTAGCGCTTACGAAATGATGCGCTTGTTCGTAAACGATTGAAAAACTCTTCGTGTTGTGGAGAGGTCTTGATCCAATTGTCAAGTTGTTTTTTCTCGTGCTCTGTAATATCACCGAAGAGATATTTGGCTATTAATTCTTCTGTACCAGATTTTATTTTCATATATTTATTGTCTTATCATTTGTTAATAAGACAACATGAAGATTAAAAAGAGGTACAAACTTTCTAAAAAAGATTATTTTGGTTACGAAAAAAACTTGGAACTATACAAAATGTCACATAAGGGGAGCAAAAAATAGCATGTGCCCATCTGTTCTTTGATAGATTGTATAGCTCTTTTCTTTTGTGTTTTTACTGTTTCAATCGAAATTCCTAGTGCAGTAGCTATTTCTTCATTCTTTTTTCCATCCATATGTAATAAGAATATTTCCCGGCAGCGTGTTGGCAATTTATCGATAGCACGAAATAGTAGCCGGTATACTTCTTCTTCATTGGTATCTTCTTCTTCTGTGATTTCTCGATAAGTGCTTGCCAAGCGTTCAAGATAGAGAGATTCTACATTCTGATGTTTTAAATAATTAAGAGAGGCATTTCGTATAGAATTATAAAGATAAGTTCGGAAAGAAGGCAATGATAAGAATCTCATTTTCTTTTCCCACATAGTTGCAAAAAGATCCTGTACAATATCTTCGGCAGCTTGTTGGGAAGAGAGAAAGTTGATGGCATACAACACCAATGCTTTATAATATTCATTATAAAGCTGATGATAAGCGGTTGGGCGTTGTTCATTTATACCTTTTATAAAGGAACTTTTCTCTTCGTTCATGGTGAAATATTATGTTTTATGCAGCAAATGTATAAAATATCTAGGATAAAAGAAGCCTTTCAAACTCTATAGTGTTTGTGAATGCTTCTTTTTTCTTTTTGCTTGTCTGTATAACTTCATTTTTTTCTTTGGAATAATATAACAGCAAAAAAACGCGACTCTGTTCTGAAACTTTAGAGAATCAATGTATTATAGTCTCTCTAAAAATCTTTATATTTGCAAACCGTTTGGAAACAATAGTGAATAATAAACAATACAATAACTTAAAAACAACCAAAATCAGATGAAGCAGGATATGATTGTTATCCTTGACTTGGGTAGTCATGAGAATACGGTGTTGGCTCGCGCCATCCGTGCATTAGGAGTTTATAGTGAGATTTATCCTCACGATATCACAGTGGAAGAACTGAAAACATTGCCCAATGTAAAGGGTATTATTATTAATGGTGGACCGAATAATGTAATTGATGGCGTTGCCATTGATGTAAATCCGGCTATCTATACTTTGGGGATTCCCGTCATGGCTGCAGGTCACGATAAAGCAACTTGTGAAGTGAAGTTGGCAGAATTTGCGGATGATATTGAGGCTATAAAGGCGGCAGTGAAATCATTTGTTTTCGATGTTTGTAAAGCTGAAGCTAACTGGAACATGAAGAACTTTGTCAATGATCAGATAGAGTTGATTAAGCGTCAGGTGGGCGATAAGAAAGTATTGTTGGCTCTGTCGGGTGGAGTTGATAGCTCTGTGGTAGCAGCTTTACTTCTGAAGGCAATTGGTAACAATCTGGTTTGCGTACATGTTAATCATGGTTTGATGCGTAAGGGAGAGTCTGAAGATGTGGTTGAGGTATTCAGCAACCAGTTGAAAGCAAATCTTATTTATGTAGATGTAACCGATCGTTTCTTGAATAAACTGGCAGGTGTGGAAGATCCGGAACAGAAACGTAAAATTATTGGTGGTGAGTTTATTCGTGTGTTCGAAGAAGAAGCACGTAAGCTGAATGGTATTGACTTCTTGGGGCAAGGGACTATTTATCCGGATATTGTGGAAAGTGGAACGAAAACTGCTAAAATGGTGAAGTCTCACCATAATGTAGGTGGGCTGCCTGAAGACCTTAAGTTCGAGCTTGTGGAGCCGTTGCGCCAATTATTTAAAGATGAAGTTCGTGCTTGTGGCTTGGAGTTGGGATTGCCTTATGAGATGGTTTACCGTCAACCTTTCCCTGGTCCAGGTTTGGGCGTACGTTGTTTAGGTGCTATAACGCGTGACCGTTTGGAGGCTGTACGTGAGTCCGATGCTATTTTGCGTGAAGAGTTTCAGATTGCCGGATTGGATAAAAAGGTATGGCAATACTTTACGGTAGTACCCGATTTTAAATCTGTTGGTGTACGTGATAATGCCCGTTCTTTTGATTGGCCGGTGATTATTCGCGCTGTCAACACGGTAGATGCTATGACGGCTACTATCGAACCGATAGAATGGCCTATCCTGATGAAGATAACAGACCGTATACTGAAAGAAGTGAAGAATGTAAATCGCGTTTGTTATGATATGTCTCCGAAACCTAATGCGACTATAGAATGGGAATAGAGAGACTTTTTAAGTGATATTTCGATAGCCTCAATTTTTTGTAAGTTGAGGCTATTTTTTTTAATATGTTGAACCTTGCCACATTGAATTTGACAGATGTTTAATCTGATTGATATATGATTTGCGTTGGTGTAAACCAGGCTCAGTCTGAAACCTTGGGGGATTGCGTTAAAATTCTTATTTTTGCATCATG
>OGLW01000265.1_pt1 | contig 31332 bp, 26 predicted proteins | sample 1572961 | NCBI WGS metagenome assembly OGLW01 (sample SAMEA2581880, study PRJEB24529) | metagenome | biome: Human gut stool | place: China | collected 2011
CCCCGCCGAAATCTGCGAGGCATCAGGAAATACCTGTCTTGCACCTACCTCTGCATCCTCGCCGCTCCTAAAAAAGCGGCCGTATATCTGCTGCACGGACAAGGCACACTTGCCAAGGCAACACTATGCGGCACTTATCGGGGAATGTTCGTTCAGTACCGATAAAAGTTTATCCCCATTAAACTCATAGTTTATTAGGAATAAACTTCCGGTTCAATAGGAATAAACTTTCAGTTTAATGGGGATAAATTATAATAAACTCCACATGTCTGCATTCTATTTACGCCGCAAACGCTTCACCAGCGAACGCATCCCTGCCGAACAGCAATAGAAGCTGCTGCACAATATCAGCAGAAATACCAGAGAGGAGACCAGCGCATATACAATCCACATGCCATATCCCCGGGACGGCTCTGCCAACGGAAGGAAACAAAGTACCGCATCCGTCAGCCCCCATGAAAGAACGGCAAGCAGCAGATACCGGAATATATTTTTCCAATATGACTTCACGGACATTTTAAACCCCTCTTTGTAAAGGAAATAAGGCTTCCAGATACTGATAACGGTTATCGAACTGGCTATATCTCCCAGCAATACTCCCGGAAGTCCCCACAAATAGCCGCCTGCCAATGCCACCGCTACTGTTATCGCCAGTGTGGCAACCGGTGCCCATGTGTCGTGAAACAGTCCGTAACCGAAAATGAACTGATCGTTCGTACCCCTGAACTGACTGATAAAGAAGTTGGTAAGAATCACAATCAAGACGGAACGGGGCAGTATGTACTCCTCGCCCAGCCACACCATAATGAACGGGTCCATCAGATGATACAACGCGAACGTCAGAAACGAGGCTATCAAAAAGCGCAATGAGCTTAACTCCCAAAATACCTGCTGGATACGCTTCATATCCCCCTCGGCTATCAGACTGCCCACCCCTGCGCCGGTACTGCCCAGAAAGTTATCGACAAACTGATTCAGCTTGGTGAGCAGCAGCATATAGTTGCCGTAATACGCCACCAGTTTCAATGAAGTAAATGCGTAGACCAGAAAAGGCAAAAGCTGCGTTCTGCCCATTCCCGCCAACTTATGTACAAACATCTGACGGGCTTTACGCACAATAATCCTATTCTCCGGATATTTCAGTCTGCCTTCCGACACACTGCACTTCAGCCACGGATATACCCGGTTTATCTTCCAGTTCAGTATGAACGAATACAAAATGCCGAATGTCAGTTCAATGGCTATCCACAGATAAAGACTGCCCACGTAGCATGCCAATGCTATTTGCAGGAGAATCTTGACGATATTGGCCGTTTGAAAGTAAACGGTGACTACATAGTTGCGCTGGTCGGCGCCCAGCAGGGTTTGCCGGTAATTAACAAAATAACTGATAAGAGCGGAAGTCAAAAATGCAAAATAAGCAAAATAGATTACTCCGAGGCAAATGCCGGCATCGGCGAATATATAGGGCAGGAAGCAGGTCAAAAGCAGTCCCGCACCCAAAATCAGCAGTCCTACGTTACGATAGAGATAAGCCAGTACCGAAACAATCTCCTTTATCCTGTCTCGATTTCCGTCGAAAATCGGTTTGTAAAGCACATAGCCGATGGAAGCTCCGATGCCCAGCTCCGCCAGATTGAGAAAGCCAAGCAGGTTCTGCATCGTACTCGTCAGCCCGACAAAGTCCGCCCCCAGTTTCTCAAGAAATATCTTCCTGGAGAAAAAGGAGATGAAAAGGGTGACAAGGTAAAAGAATACATTGACACGCGCATTCAGATAGCTTTTATGGAGGCGGGATTCTGACATTGTAAAACATTATTTATAAAACCTTGGTTATGGAAGTACAATGAAACTTACTTTTCAACAGTTCTGCAAAAGTCCTGTATATGTTTTTCCAACTTTCAAACCGAAAATAAATACACAAAGCTCTACAATATCCTTTACTGCCGAAGTGCTTGCGGCAATCCGTCACACGGGAATAACTGTAAAGCACCTTATCGCTACGCCCTATATCCAGCAAAAAGCAGTTGTAACGGCAAGCAACCTTTACACGGGCAAGAAGAGTGTCTGACCGCACTCCATACTGCAATGAATCTTTTCTGACTGTGACACAATAGACATACCCGGAACATGCCGCTACTTTACGGGCATGATAATCCACATAAGCGGCAAACATGGCATCGTTGGCGGCAACCGTTTCATCAAAGCGAATACGGTATCTGCGTACCAATTCTGCGGAAACCATCTTAGCCCAGGGTACGTCGTTACGGTATTTCAGAATTTCAAGGTCCATATCCTCCGCTATTTTCCCGTTATGGACCTGGCGTGACGGAACCGGAGCCAGTGTATCCGAATCGACTGTTTCCGCACGGAACGTAATCAAGTCGTAGTCCGTATTCCGGTAAGTATCCAATACGTTCAGGAAGCCGGGCAGAAAGAAATCATCGGCATCCGCAAATACCAGCCATTTGCCTTTGGCTCTGGCAAGTCCGCAATTACGGGCATAACCGGATCCTCTGCCCTCTTTGGTAAAGAGAATCTCCACATCCGCCCTGTCACTGCCCGGAAAATGAGCAAAGTCCACAACATCCGGAGAACTGTCATCATCTGCCACGATAATCTGCACATCGTCCCTTGACGGAATGGAATCGAGACACCGTTGCAACAGGCAAGGTATGTCCTTATGGGGAATAATGATTGAATATAGAATTTCCATTTCTTCTTATCGTAAAATGAAACCAGACCTGCCCTATGCCTTTTCGGGATAACCGAATACGTACCTGAACCGGCAACTACAAAGTACGGACATATAGAGATTATAACAAAAGCAGAAACCATGCAACAGGAACTGCCTGCCCCACTTGTCCGCTTTATATCCGGGATGATAAAACTCTTTCATAAAAGAGCGCTGTTCCGCTGCCAACCGGTGCAAATGTTGTGTCCGTAATGAGAAAGGAACTTTCCCGGCAGAGCGATAGTCGGCAATCAATGCACGCTGGAAAAACAGCACGACAAAGGAGAAAGCAGTTCTCATATCCGCCACATTCAAGTCTAACTTTCCGGCAAGCCGTACAGTAATCGATTTATATAATTTGAAAGTTGCATACTCCGATGCAAAATCATTCAGACGCTTTGTCAAAGAACCGGGTACGTCGCAATAGACATAATCTACATGGCTGCCTACAACCACCTGCCGGCAATGAAACAAATATTGAAAGTTGAATATCGTATCTTCACCGAAAGAAATCTCTATTGGAAAGCGTAGCCCCAACCGCTCAATGAGAACCCGGCTGAAAAGTTTGGCAACCGGTCCCCGCATATCCCGCATCTCATCATTGAGAAACAGCTCCCTGACGTCTCTACCGGTATAGACCGACGGAATAAAAGAGGTTGTATATTGCCTGTCAGCCTGCTCCGACACAACTGTAAATCCCTGTACAACAATGGAATCCAGATTCAAAGGTCTCTCTTCATAGAGATGTTTCAGGTAGTCCGTACCTACATAATCGTCCGAATCGACAAAAACGATATACTCTCCTTTCGCTTCATCTAGCCCCTTGTTGCGGGCCGCACTGACACCTGCATTCGTCTGATGCAGCACACGGATGCGGCAGTCTCTTTCAGCCCAGTCATGGCATATCTTGCCGCTGTTGTCAGGACTGCCGTCATCGATTAACAACAATTCAAAAGCTGTAAAAGACTGGGCAAGCAGACTTGCGATACAACGGGAAAGGTATTTTTCTGCCTTATAGACCGGTATTATTACAGATATGACACATTGTTCCATCATCTTTCCGCTCCAAACATATACCTGAACTTAATTCCCCACAGGCAGCGCATCCACGCATCAAAAGCAACCGCACCGACATTGACCAGCAAAAGCCTTGAGAACTTATCCGCCTTATACTGGGGAGAGAAGCATTCTTCTATCCACCTCCTGTGGGATGAAAGTAACTGACGCAAAAAAACAATCCGCTCTTTTCGGCTATAATGATTCTCTTTCTTATAGACCGCCAACAGGATTTTATGAAAAAACACCGTTAATGAATCCCATACCCCGACCAAAGAGGAATCCTCCAACCGATAGGTTTCCTTATATCGGCATACTCTTTCCAGATAGTTGGAAAAAGCGGCGTATTCGCTGCGGAAATCTTTTATGCAAGTGGATAATGTAGCCATAGAATATCCCACCCTATATATATAGGTGGAAGTATCGCGGATAAGCAGATAATCCGAATAAGGAAGATAGTCGAGCATAAAGAGCATATCTTCCAATCCCGACACAGCAGGAACAAACCGGATACCGTATTCCTTTATCAGCCTGTTGTCATACAGCTTTGCCCAGGCATACATTACGTACTTTCCAACCAGTTCTGCAAGCACACGCGAACAGTCCATCGGCGAGATGGTTTGTTGCGGAACATGAACGGTATGCAAAGAACCGTCGGGAAACAGTTTATCGAACCCGCAGATTACCGTTCCTCTTTGAGACTTATCGGCAGGCAATGATGCGTAAAGCTCCTGCAAATAGGTGGAAGTGACGTAATCGTCCGAATCGACAAATGCAATATAAGTCCCCGATGCGTGCTCCAGCCCTTTGTTCCGGGCGCAACTCAACCCTGCATTTTCCTGATGGAAAACTCTTACCCTCTTATCCTTACCCGAATATTCATCACAGATTTCCCCGCAACGGTCCGGGCTGCCGTCATCTACCAACAGCAACTCGAAATCAGTAAACGTTTGCGATAAAATGCTGCTTATACATTCGGCCAAGTATTGCTCGACGTTATATACAGGCACTATCACTGATATTTCGGGGACGTTCCGTTCCATGGCATAATTTTTCAATCGACTCCGTGCGTTGTATGAATAAACCGCCTGTTCGCTTCCTTCAGCCGGAACAGGTTCAAAAGCATCAGCAGGAAAGAGTAAGGAACCCAACAAACCGCTTTCAGCAAACGCCATTTCCAATATTTGCGGGGAATGGCGAGAGCCAGCGCCAACAGCAACAGAATGAAAATCCCCCACCATTTACAGACCGACGGAGACGCGAACAGGGAATGTGCGAGGGAAATTATGAACACAAAGCCCAGCAGCAACACTCTGGAAAGAGAGATTTGCTGATAAAGCTTATCGCAGAAGTCCCACTTCCTGCTGCGAATGGCAGGTAGCAGGTGATTGGCAAACTCAAAGAAACTGTAATACTGGGCGGACAGCCAACGGCGACGCTGCCTGTAAAAGCTGTTCGCTTTCTGTATCTTCTCGTCCCTGACGATAGTATCGGGCAGATAATGAATGTGTATGCCCTTATAAAGAAGCTTCATTTCCAGCACGCGGTCAAAACCGCCCACAGAGGTATTATCCATCATCGCATCGTAAAACAAGGGATATTCAAAGGCCATGCCCGAACCTATCAGAGCCGCCGACATTCCCAAATTGACATGTCCCAAACGGAATATGGAATTGTTTATCTCCTCGCTGATTGCATCCAGATAGGCCATACCGGTATTCAGATTCTTGGCCACGCGATGTGTCTGTACCACCCGGACGCCGGACACGGAGAAAGCATCGTTCAGCTCGGACAGGTAGGAAGGAGCAATAATGTTATCCGCATCTATTACCAATGCTATGTCGTAAGCGGCTTTGTCCAGATATCCGAGGGCTGCTTGCAGGGATTTGGTATTGGTGCTCTTCTCAAAATCAACTTGAAGCAGCTTTATAGGAAGTGAAGACAAAACTGCATTGGTTTCGGGCCGCATGTGGTCCGAAATAACCACAACATCATATCTGTCATCCGGATAATCCTGCGCCAGACAGGCATGCACGGTAGGCAATATAACCGCATCTTCGCGATAAGCGGCAATGAACACAGCAAAACGCTTGCTTGTCCGGGCCGGTGCGGTAACGAACGGTTTGTACCGGCACAGCGATGCCAGACTGCACACCAGCAGATATGCCACATTTATCGCGAATAAAATGTATAGCAACCAATCAAGAGTATATAACAAGTGTTCCAAAATCCATGCAATTTAAGCCTGTTGTTCTATGTTCCGGAAAGCCTGCCTGCCGGACATTCGTTACAAAGATACAAAAAACGGGAAGAGTTTGGACAGAATATACAAAAAAGTGAGCATAAAATGCAGAAATAAAAAAACGAGCAAGCTCTTCCGAACCCCTCGCCTCGTGTAAGAAAAGCCCAAAGGCTTTTCTTTTTTTACTTGCATCTAATTTTTGTTACCTGAAAATCAATCTTTCTTTTTACCTCTAAAAAACAAACTTCAATTACCTATTAAATAACACTTAATGTTTAACTTTTACCTTTTTCTAATTACCTACTTTAATCTAAAACTTTTACCTATGAATTAATTCAATCTTTTTACCTCTTAACTAATTACCTATACTGAAAACTTTATCTTTTTATTCTTTTATAAGAGCAATTTCCCAACTGCATTGCAAAGGTAATACTTTTTTCCGTGTGCGCAAACAGGAGGGGAAAGAAGTGTGTGTTTTATAACATTGTTTTAGAGATTAAGCGTCTCTTTTACACTTGTAAACAGTTAAAATGCTACCAATGTGACACACTATCCGCCGAAAGCATTACACCGGGTATAAAAAAACAAACCACCGAAGTGCCGTAGCACCTCGATGGTTGTCCCCTTTAAACACCTTTAAACAAAATGAAATATAATAATTACTTTCTTGCTTCTGCAATGTAAGCCAAAGCTTCCTTACATTTCTCCGTAACGTAAGTCCAGTCCTCGGCAGCAACCTTATCGCTCGGGAAGAGCTTGGAACCCATACCTACGCAGAATACGCCGGCTTTAATCCAAGAAGTCAGGTTTTCCTGTGTCGGTTCCACACCGCCGGTAACCATCAGCTTAGACCACGGCATCGGAGCCAACAGGCCTTTTACGAGTTTAGTGCCCAGTACATCACCCGGGAATATCTTGCAAAGGTCGCAACCTGCTTCCTGTGCGAAACCTACTTCTGAAACGCTTCCGCATCCCGGAGTGTAAGCCACCAGACGGCGGTTGCAAATCTTAGCGATTTCGGGGTTGAACAACGGACCTACAATGAAATTTGCACCCAATTGCAGGTACAGTGCCGCAGTAGCAGGGTCTACGATAGAACCTACACCCATTGCCATTTCAGGACATTCTTTTGCTGCGAACTTCACAACTTCTGCAAATACTTCGTGAGCAAAGTCACCGCGGTTGGTAAACTCGAATGCACGAACACCACCATCGTAACAAGCTTTCACTACTTTCTTTGCCACTTCTGCATCTTTGTGGTAGAATACAGGAACCATACCGGTTGAACCAATTTTGTTCAATACGGCTATTTTATCAAATTTTGCCATTGTATTAATCAGTAATTTAATGTATGGAAATAACTCTTTTTCTGTTCTTTCAGACACGGATTAGTAGCGTGTTCTGCGTAATTATTACACCGGAATCCGTGAAATCCGTGCCTGAGAAAAATCATTAGCGTTGTACACGACCGCTTGCGTCACCGCCTGCCAGCGCTTCTACCTCCTCAACTGAAACGAGGTTGAAGTCACCGTTGATAGTGTGCTTCAAAGCGGAAGCAGCCACTGCGAATTCGAGGGCAGCGCCCTGACTAGGCTTAGTCAGCAAACCGTGGATGATACCGCCAGAGAAAGAGTCACCGCCACCTACACGGTCGATAATCGGATTGATATCGTAACGTTTTGATTCGTAGAATTCCTCACCGTTGTAAATCATTGCTTTCCAACCGTTGTGCGTTGCCGAGAATGATTCGCGCAATGTAGAAATAACGTATTTGAAACCGAATTCCTTAGCCATAGCCTTGAAGATGCCTTTGTAGCCTTCTGCATCTGTCTTACCGCCTTCTACATCGGCATCGGGTTTGAAACCGAGGCAGAGTTCAGCATCTTCTTCGTTACCGATGCAAACGTCTACGTATTGCATCAACGGTTTCATGATGGACTGAGCTTTTTCCTTTGTCCAAAGTTTCTTACGGAAGTTAAGGTCTACCGATACCGTAACGCCGTGACGCTTGGCAGCTTCGCAAGCCAGACGGGTAAGTTCGGCAGCCTTGTCGGAGATAGCGGGAGTGATACCTGACCAGTGGAACCAGTCTGCACCTTCCATGATAGCGTCGAAATCGAAATCCGCTGCATCGGCTTCAGCAATTGCAGAATGGGCACGGTCGTAAATCACCTTGCTGGGACGCATAGATGCACCGGTTTCCAGATAATAGATACCTACGCGGTCGCCACCACGTGCGATGAAGTCTGTCTTTACACCATATTTGCGCAAAGCGTTCACTGCCGACTGACCGATTTCGTGTTTCGGCAATTTTGTTACAAAGTAGGCATCATGACCGTAGTTGGCACAGCTGACAGCAACGTTAGCCTCACCGCCACCATATACTACATCAAAAGAATCGGACTGTACGAAACGAGTGTTGCCCGGAGTGGACAGTCTCAACATAATCTCACCTAATGTAACGACTTTCTTTCCCATAATTCTATGTTTTTATTAAATACTATGATTAAATTGTTTCTTTCAAATTATCACATCAGCTCCTATTAAAAAGCTAAACACCTGATACCATGCAGAGTAAACTAAAAGACAGCTTGTTCTTCATAGCTTTCGTGTGCGGGCACAAAGATACAACAATTTTCGTAATTACAAAAATTGTTATATATTTGTATCGAAAATATTTAGATTATTATTGTGCACGGGCACAAAAAACCATGAGTAAAACCATGAATACGCCGGAAAGAATAAGAATCAAAGACATCGCCAAGATGGCCGATGTGTCGGTAGGAACCGTAGACCGCGTTATCCACGGACGTAGCGGAGTGTCGGAAGCCAGCCGCAAACGCGTGGAAGAAATTCTGGAGAAACTGAACTACCAGCCCAATATGTACGCCAGCGCATTGGCTTCCAACAAGAAGTACGCCTTTGCCTGCCTGCTACCCCAGCACGAAACCGGAGAATATTGGACCGAAGTGGAAAGCGGCATACACGAAGCGCTGACCACCTACTCGGATTTCAACATCACCGTGAAGCTGAGGTACTACGACCCGTACGATTACCGCTCCTTCGCCCGGGAAGCCCGCAGTATCGTGGAAATGACGCCCGACGGTGTGTTGTTTGCCCCCACTGCCCCGCAGTACACCACTCCTTTTACCGATGAACTTGAAAAGCTGGATATACCTTATATATATATAGACTCGAATATCAAGGAAGCTCCCGCCCTCTCTTTCTTCGGACAGAATTCGCACCAAAGCGGGTATTTTGCCGCACGTATGCTGATGCTGCTTGCCGGTGAGGATGCACAGGAAATCGTCATCTTCCGCAAGATAAACGAAGGCATTGTAGGTTCAAACCAACAGGAACGGCGGGAAATCGGTTTCCGAGAATATATGCGCGAGCATCATCCCGGCTGTCGCATCTGGGAACTGGACTTGCACGCCAAACGCGACGGTGAAGATGCACAGATGCTGGATGATTTCTTCCGCGCCCATCCCACCGTAAAGAACGGCATCACATTCAACTCCAAAGCATACATCATCGGAGAGTACCTGCAAAGACACCGGAAAACGGATTTCAACCTTATGGGGTACGACCTGCTGAAACGCAATGTGGACTGCCTGAAAGAAGGAAGCATTTTCTTCCTTATCGCCCAACAGCCTACCCTGCAGGGCTTCGACGGCATCAAAGCGCTATGCGATCACCTGATTCTGAAAAAAGAAATCGCAAGGGAGAACTTCATGCCGATTGATTTGCTGACAAAAGAAAATATAGAATTCTATTATAACAGATAAGAGTGCCGGGCAATCAGACAATGGAACTGTAATACGACACTATCGAACGAAACCAATTAAAACATAGTATATGGAAACAAAGTACCTGAAAATCAACTCGGCCGACAACGTTGCGGTGGCTATCACAGCACTTCCGGCCGGTGAAAAACTCATAGTAGACGGCAAGGAAATCATCCTGAACGAGGATATTCCCGCCGGACATAAATTCGCGCTGAAAGATTTTGCGGAAGGCGAGAATGTAATTAAATACGGTTATCCCATAGGACACGCCCGCACCGCACGGAAACAAGGCGACTGGATGAACGAAAACAACATCAGGACCAATCTTGCCGGACTGCTGGAATATACATACAACCCCACCGAAGTGAAACTGGACATTCCGCACAAGGACCTGACATTTAAAGGATACCGCCGCAAAAACGGCGATGTGGGAGTACGCAACGAAATATGGATTATCCCCACGGTGGGTTGCGTAAACGGTATTGTCAACCAACTGGCAGAAGGCCTGCGCCGCGAGACAGATGGCAAAGGCGTGGATGCAATCATGGCATTCCCGCACAACTACGGCTGTTCGCAACTGGGCGACGACCACGAAAACACCAAGAAAATACTGCGCGACATGGTGCTGCACCCCAATGCAGGTGCCGTGCTTGTGGTAGGTTTGGGATGCGAAAACAACCAGCCGGATGTATTCCGCGAGTTTTTGGGTGAATACGATTCCGACCGTGTAAAGTTCATGGTGACGCAAAAAGTGGGCGACGAATACGAAGAAGGTATGAAACTGCTGCGCGAACTCTACGCGAAAGCCAGCAAGGACGAACGTGTGGACGTGCCTCTGAGCGAATTGCGTGTAGGTTTGAAATGCGGCGGTTCCGACGGATTCTCCGGCATTACGGCTAATCCGCTGCTGGGCATGTTCTCCGACTTCCTCATTGCACAAGGCGGTACGAGTGTATTGACGGAAGTGCCCGAAATGTTCGGTGCGGAAACAATCCTGATGAACCGTTGCCGCAACAAAGAACTGTTTGAAGAAACCGTAAAGCTGATTAACGACTTCAAGGAATACTTCCTCTCGCATGGCGAACCGGTAGGTGAGAATCCGTCGCCGGGCAACAAGGCTGGTGGTATCTCCACACTGGAAGACAAGGCTTTGGGATGCACCCAAAAGTGCGGCAAGAGCTATGTGGAAGGTGTACTTCCTTATGGCGAACGCCTGAAAGTAAAAGGCCTGAACCTGCTTTCCGCTCCGGGAAACGACCTGGTTGCCGCCACCGCCCTGGCTTCGTGCGGATGCCACATGGTATTGTTTACAACAGGCCGCGGAACGCCGTTCGGAACGTACGTACCGACCATGAAGATTTCCACCAACTCCACCCTCGCCAAGAACAAACCGGGCTGGATTGACTTCAACGCCGGCGTTATCCTTGAAAACGAACCGATGGAAAAGACTTGCGAACGTTTCGTCGACTACATTATCCGCGTAGCAAGCGGCGAGTTTGTGAACAATGAAAAGAAAGGTTATAAAGAAATCGCCATTTTCAAGACAGGGGTGACACTGTAACGGCAAGCGCTCATTGCCCGAGTGCACAAAATTACCGTCTGATGTTGACGGGTATTCCACAATAATTCGGACAGAAGAACAAAAGAATAAAAACAGGTAATGTTACCAGAAAAATAAAATTTTTCCTTTTTTGTTCTTTTGTTCTTCTGTCCGAATATTTAGATATGCACCAGAATTCCATCCGTTTTTGTATCTTTGCAGCCGATTTACTCAAAACAATCGTTCTTATAAACTCATGATAGAAAGTATGTCCGCAGATACAAATACCTCTCCCAAGCAAAAGGGCGGCTGGTGGTCGCTGAGTCCGTTGGCTGTATTTCTTTGTTTATACCTCATCACATCACTGCTTATAAACGATTTCTATAAAGTGCCGATAACGGTAGCTTTTCTGCTGTCGTCCTGCTATGCCATTGCCATTACGCGGGGACTGAAGCTGGAACAACGCATCTATCAGTTCTCCGTCGGGGCCGGTAACAAGAACATATTGCTGATGATATGGATATTTGTCCTTGCCGGAGCGTTTGCACAAAGCGCCAAACAGATGGGAGCTATCGACGCCACTGTAAACCTGACCCTGCATATCCTGCCGGACAACCTGCTGCTGGCGGGTATTTTCATCGCTGCCTGTTTCATCTCCCTATCCATCGGTACAAGCGTGGGAACAATCGTTGCCCTGACTCCGGTAGCGGTGGGACTGGCAGAGAAAACCGGTATCGACCTGCCTTATATGACAGCCATTGTAGTGGGCGGTTCGTTCTTCGGAGACAATCTTTCCTTCATATCAGACACCACCATTGCATCCACCAAAACGCAGGATTGTGTGATGAGGGACAAGTTCAAAATAAATTTCATGATTGTAGTGCCGGCTGCACTGGTGGTACTGGGCATCTATGTAATTCAGGGACTTTCCTTATCCGCCGTTCCGCAGATATACGAGATTGAATGGATAAAGGTAATCCCCTACCTTATCGTACTGGGTACGGCAATAACCGGAGTCAATGTGATGGTGGTTTTGCTACTTGGCATCGTCTCTACGGGAATCATCGGCATTTGCACGGCAACGGGCGTCTTCGGCGTCACTCCTGCCGAAAACATGAATGCAAGCACCGCTTTCTTTGATTGGTTCGGCGCTATGGGAACAGGTATCACCGGTATGGGCGAACTTATCATCATCACCCTGCTGGCAGGCGGAATGCTGGAAACAATCCGCTACAACGGCGGTATCGACTTTGTCATCACCCGCCTCACCCGCCACGTCACAGGCAAGCGGGGTGCGGAATTCAGTATAGCCGCACTGGTGAGTGTAGCCAATCTTTGCACCGCCAACAACACCATTGCCATCATCACCACCGGTCCCATCGCCAAAGACATAGCCAAACGCTTTCACCTGGACCGCCGGAAAACAGCAAGCATACTGGATACATTTTCCTGTCTCATTCAGGGCATTATCCCTTACGGCGCACAAATGCTGATAGCCGCAGGACTGGCTGGCATCTCGCCGCTCAGCATCATAGGCAATCTGTACTACCCGTTCTGCATGGGAGCCTGCGCCATACTCGCCATATTAATAAGGTATCCGGGAAGATATTCATAGTTCTTCCCGGACACCGGCTGTATTCCGAACGCCGATCAGTTTATAAAACTATTGTAACGGCTGATTACGTCATTATATTCGGATACTAAATCATTATAACCATCCTCGGTGAACTTTCCGTCGCGCAGTTGCTTGCGGAGTTCTCCCAGGAACTTGTCCACATACTTCAGCAAATTATCGTAGTTCGACATCTCACTCTGGAAATCCGCCTTCTTCTCCAACTTCGAAGCTGCCTCTTTCTTGGCGTTGACAGCATCGTAAGCAGCCTGCAAATCTTCTTTCTTGGCTTCGGGCGAATAGAGTTCCAAAGTCTTCTCTATCTCAAAAATCAAAGCCTTTCCGGCAAGGATATGGTCCTTCAGCGGATTATCCATCAGTGTGGCCTCTTCGGCTTTATCGGCATAGGGAGTAAGCAGGGCATAGATTTGGGAACGAAGTCCGGGAATCTGTTCTGCCAACTCTTTCTCTTCCTTACAGATTTCATTACCTTTGGCATAGTTGTCGTCCTTATAGTCTTCAGCCTTGATGTAGGCGCGGTAAGCATCATAATTGGCATACAGACGCTTGGACACATCGAAGAAACGACGGTAGTACATCTTCAGACTGTCGGCAGCCGAGGACGGGAAGCAATCGCCGGGGTTCAATAAAGCAGTCGTGTCTGTTGCGGAAACCGGCGTGCGGATAACAACGGGCGCTACAAGAGTCTTACCGTTTTTCTGCATATAATCGATAATCTTGGAGATCTCTCCCATGTCCACCATTTTCTTGGTGATGTCGATGCTTGTGTTGTAATAGGATATTACCTCGTTTGCTTCTTCCAATCCATAATCCATGGAAGCGGCATCCTTTCCCTTGCCGCCGCAGGAAGCGAGTAAAAGCAGGGAAACAACTGAAATTGCTGTAATTTTCTTCATTGTTACAAATCTGTTTTTAGTGTTAGTATTAAAAGTTTTCGTCTGCCGGCAAAGACAACATAGGTCCGTTTGTTCCTGATATGTTATCGTTTGTCGGATAAGGCAAAATTACGTGGAAACAATGAAACCGGAAAAAATGAGAGGGGGACAAATAAGAGGATAACACCTATAGGGTTAAATTATTGAAAAAGTGAAATTTAAGCAGATTACAGCCGGGCACGGCAGGGAGACATTTTAAAGAACAGGACACAATTACATCCGTCTTTCACACAGAAGCGCATTTATGGCACGATAATGAAAATATCAGGCAAACTCTTTGTCAATCAAAAGAAAAAGCGTATCTTTGCGCCCGCTGTTACGAGATAGCAGCATAATTCAAATCATTAACTAAAAACATTTATTTAAATGGCAACAAAAATCAGATTGCAGAGACATGGACGTAAAAGCTATGCTTTCTACTCTATCGTAATTGCAGACGTAAGAGCACCACGTGATGGTAAATTTATTGAGAAGATTGGTACTTACAACCCTAACACCAATCCTGCCACAGTAGATTTGAAGTTCGACCGCGCACTTGACTGGGTATTGAAAGGTGCACAACCTACCGACACTGTTCGCAACATCCTCTCTCGCGAAGGCGTTTACATGAAGAAACACCTTCTTGGCGGTGTAGCAAAAGGCGCATTCGGCGAAGCAGAAGCAGAAGCTAAATTCGAAGCTTGGAAGAACAACAAACAAAGCGGTTTGGCTGCTCTGAAAGCTAAGGAAGAAGAAGCTAAGAAAGCTGAAGCCAAAGCACGTCTGGAAGCTGAAAAGAAAGTAAATGAAGTGAAAGCTAAGGCACTGGCCGAAAAGAAAGCTGCTGAAGAAGCTGCTAAGGCTGCCGCTGAAGCACCTGCAGAAGAAGCAACCGAAGCTCCGGCCGAAGAAGCTCCCGCAGCAGAAGCTGCTGCTGAATAAAAAGCAGAGCTATCCTTGTAAAAAAGGGACAAAAAACATAAAATCCTCATCGGTTATGCCGGTGAGGATTTTTTATTATTATCTTTGCTGCAACAATTTATTTATTAAATGAACAAAGCAATGAAAAAATTAACTTACCTGCTCGCTGCCGCTGCCGTATTCGCAGCTTGTAACAGCGGAAACAAAGGTTACACCGTAACCGGAACAGTAGAAGGCGCTGCCGATGGCGATACCGTTTATCTGCAAACCGCAGAAGGCCGCCAGCTCGTAAAACTCGATTCTGCAGTCATCACCAACGGAACCTTCACCTTCAAAGGAACGCAGGACAGTGCTGTGAACCGCTATATCACGTGCCAGCCCTCCGGGAAAGAAGGTGTGCTGATGGACTTCTTCCTCGAAAACGGAGCAATCAACATCAAACTGACTTCCGGCGAAGGCGACTCTGCCACCGGTACAGCCAACAATGATATTTACCAACGCATCCGGGACAAGCAAAACGAGCTGAACCAACAGATGAACGCCATCTACCAGTCCATGTCCGACACAGCCCTGACAGACGAACAGCGCGAAGCCAAAGCCAAGCAGATGAATGATCTGGAAGAGCAATATATCGCCACCGCCAAAGAGGGAATCAAACAAAACATCAATAACGCAGTGGGAGTATTCCTGCTCAAGAAGAACCATTATTACATGGATGTGGAAGAACTCGATCCGCTGATGTCGCAAATCCCCGCAGCATACAACAACGACGAAACCATCATCCGCATCAAGGAGAACGTAGAAAAGATGAAAGCCACTGCCGTAGGTCAGAAGTTTACGGACTTTGAAATGCAGACCCCCGAAGGAAAAACGGTAAAACTGTCCGACTATGTGGGCAAGGGCAAAACAGTGCTCGTTGACTTTTGGGCAAGCTGGTGTGGCCCGTGCCGTCGCGAAATGCCCAATCTGGTAGAGGCATACGCCAAATACAAGAACAAGAATTTCGAGATTGTAGGCGTTTCCTTAGACCAGAGCGGTGATTCCTGGAAAGAGGCTATCAAGAAACTGAATATCACCTGGCCGCAGATGTCCGACCTGAAATACTGGAACTGCGAAGGCGCCAAGTTGTATGCCGTAAGCAGCATTCCTCACACTGTACTGATTGACGGTGACGGAATCATCCTTGCACGCGGCTTGCACGGAGAAGAATTGCAAGAAAAATTGGCTGAGGTTCTTAAATAAGCAAAGAAAGCCGGCAGAATATAAGACCAACAGAGATGTGTCAAAATACACTTGACGATTTCTTTTAGACACGGATTACGCGGAAAACACGGATTTCACAAATTTTCTTTATTCTTTTTTTGTGAAATCCGTGTTTTCCGCGTAATCCGTGTCTAAAAAAGAAACAAATAGTAAACGGATTTTAGTTTTGACACACATTCGTTGATTTTATAGAATTGGCTTGCGGCCACGCAGACCGGCAGACTGAAATACGCAACCGGCATAATAACATGCTCAGATGAACAGCGTGTGCATTCAGACTGAGAATATACGGTTTGCCATATCCTTAGCCAACCTCACAGTCTTCCACTGTTTCACCTCATCCTCTTCCGAAGGATTGAGAAGGTTATCCGCATCGGGCAGACAGAGCGTCAAATGCTTCATCGGTATATAATTCAGCACTTCTTCCATCTTGGCCTGCAATTCATCCAGTTCTTCCTCATCGGGGTAATAAGAAAGCACAAAGCCAAACACAGCTTCCCGTTCATGCACAAACCACAGCAGACGGCTACGGTCGCAAATTCCACAATCGTAATTCAAGAAGTAAGCATCCGCCCCGTGCAACCGTATCAACATATCCGTTGCGGCATGAAACGCTACAAACAATCCTTCGGGACGCTCGCGCAGTACCCGGTTGTTAAGACGGGCAGCTTCATCGGTCAGCATGGATTTGACTCCCTCGAACTGTACATAACGGCAACCCGCCTCATACAACCCTTCCAACAACTTCTTATAAGCGACAGCCAAATCATCCAACAGTATGTTCAAATCCGGATAAACCGACTTCAAGCACCCGGCTTCCGTTTCACGAAGAATCCTCATCAACATTTTGCCGGGCGACGGTATATGCTGCTTTGGCAATACATTTTCCGCGGTATTCTTTAGCAAAAAAACAAAATCTTCAAGGATAGGGTGATGAAGCAAACCGATTCTGCCGGTCACTTCCAGCTTCTTTTCCAATGAAGAATCAGCATTGTCTCTGCAACGGATACCTTCCCAGCCTTCCAAAAAGTCATAACTCCGAAATCCGCCATCTGTCACAACCTCTATACCTTCCAGCTTCAATCGCTCCATTAATTTGCATATTTCCTTATTTTCAATGGCACGCAATGCCGACAGGCTGATTTGCCCGTGCTGATATCGGCTTCTTGCATCCCGCAACGCAAAAGGTACACATAATGCTCCCGCAATATCGACCTTAAAAGGTGGAAACAGTTTTCCCATATTCACTTTTCTTTTAACTGATAATAGTTAGAAATTCAAGTCTTTACCCTATTCATACAAAGAACAAAGAGAAGCAAATATAACCAAAGTATTTAAGAAAACAACAAATAAAATCCCTATTTCTCATCTGTCATTTTGAAATAGATTGACAGATATATTATCTCATAATTATCAATAAGATACAATTGTAAAAGCATCGAATTCTATAAAGTTTTCCATTTTGCAACAAAGCATATTTGATTATCAATATATTAACCATTTTTAATCCAACAAAAGTTTTCCAAAACAGAAAACTTACAGAAAACTATCATACCTTTGTTTCGCAATTAACTCCTATTTGTAAAATCTAAAAATACAATCAACATGATACAAACGGTACTCAAGCGTGACGGGCGCATCGTCGGCTTCAATGAAGAGAAAATAGTAACTGCCATCCGCAAGGCCATGCTCCATACGGACAAGGGAGAAGACATGCAACTGATACGCCAGATCACCGACCACATCTCCTTTAAGGGCGATGCCCAGATGACGGTGGAAGCCATTCAGGATCTGGTGGAGATGGAACTGATGAAGAGCAGCCGTAAAGATGTAGCACAGAAATACATTGCCTACCGCAACCAGCGCAGCATTGCCCGCAAGGCGAAAACACGCGATATGTTTCTGGAAATCATCAACATCAAATCCAACGACATCACCCGCGAGAATGCCAATATGAACGCCGACACCCCGGCGGGCATGATGATGAAGTTTGCCAGCGAAACCACCAAACCTTTCGTTGACGACTATCTACTGAGCGAAGAAGTGCTGGATGCCGTCAGCCAAAACTATCTGCACATCCACGATAAGGATTATTACCCCACCAAGAGCCTGACTTGCGTACAGCACCCGCTGGACCGCATCCTTACATACGGCTTCTCTGCCGGACACGGAGAGTCGCGCCCTGCGAAACGCATTGAAACCGCCAGCATATTGGGCTGCATCTCATTGGAAACCGCCCAGAACGAAATGCACGGCGGACAGGCGATTCCCGCGTTCGACTTCTACCTCGCTCCCTACGTGCGCAACAGCTTCATCGAGGAAGTAAAGAACCTGGAAGAGCTGAACGGTGAGGATTACTCACATCTCTACCGGAAAGAGCTCACCGATTACCTGCAACAGCCGCTGGACGGCCTCACCGGCGAGCAGCGCATCATCCAGCATGCCGTGAACAAGACCGTAGCCCGCGTGCATCAGTCCATGGAAGCGTTCATCCACAACATGAACACGATACACTCGCGCGGCGGCAACCAGGTGGTATTCAGCTCCATCAACTACGGTACGGATACTTCCGCCGAAGGACGCTGCATCATCCGCGAACTGCTGAAAAGCACGTACCAGGGCGTGGGCAACGGCGAAACGGCCATCTTCCCCATTCAGATATGGAAAAAGAAACGCGGCGTAAGCTATCTGCCCGAAGACCGCAACTACGACCTCTACCAACTTGCCTGCAAGGTCACCGCACGCCGTTTCTTCCCGAACTTCCTGAACCTGGACGCCACCTTCAACCAAAGTGACGACTGGAAAGCCGACGACCCGAAACGCTACGAGCACGAAGTAGCCACCATGGGATGCCGTACACGCGTATTCGAGAACCGTTTCGGTCTCAAGACATCCATCGGACGCGGCAACCTGTCTTTCTCCACAATCAACATTGTGCGCCTTGCCATAGAGTGCATGGGCATTACGGATAAGGAACAGCGCATCGCCCGTTTCTTCGCCAAGCTGGATGCCATGCTCGACATCACCGCACGCCAACTGCATGAACGCATGGAGTTCCAGAAGACAGCGTTCGCCAAGCAGTTCCCTCTGCTGATGTCCGCTTTGTGGATAGGCTGCGACAAGCTCAAACCGAACGACGACATCTCGTCCGTAATCAATCAGGGTACGCTGGGCATCGGGTTCATCGGTCTGGCGGAATGTCTTGTGGCGCTTTTGGGCAAGCATCACGGAGAGTCGGAAGAGGCTCAGGAACTGGGACTCAGAATCGTGACTTACATGCGCGACCGTGCCAACCAGTTCTCCGACCAATACCAGCATAATTACAGCGTACTGGCCACGCCTGCCGAAGGGCTGTCGGGCAAGTTCACACGTGTAGACCGCAAGAAGTTCGGCTGCCTGCCGGGCATTACGGACCGTGATTATTACACCAACTCCAACCACGTGCCCGTGTACTACAAATGCAGCGCCCGCCACAAAGCCGAAATCGAAGCCCCCTACCACGACCTGACCCGCGGCGGACACATCTTCTACGTAGAGATTGACGGCGACGCCACCCACAACCCCGAAGTCATTATGCGCGTGGTGGACATGATGGACCGGTACAACATCGGTTACGGCTCGGTAAATCACAACCGCAACCGCTGCCTGGACTGCGGATACGAAAACTCTACCGTCAACCTGGAAGCCTGTCCCAAGTGCGGCAGCACCCACATCGACAAGCTACAGCGCATCACCGGCTACCTGGTAGGTACTACCGACCGCTGGAATCAAGCCAAGCTCGCCGAACTGAACGACAGAGTAATACATGAAAATTAAAAGTTGAATAGTGCTTTCCATTCTTGATATAATAGAAGATACTACGGTGGACGGTCCGGGATTCCGTACCGCCATCTACGCAGCCGGATGTCCCAACGGATGTCCGGGCTGTCATAATCCGGAATCGTGGGACATCAACCGCGGACGCTGGATGAGCACCGATGAAATACTGCAAAAGGTGCTTGCCGACAGCTTTGCCGATGTGACATTCAGCGGTGGCGACCCTATGTACCAGCCCGAAGGCTTCACCGAACTGGCACATGCCATCAAGCGGCAGAGCCGGAAGAACATCTGGTGCTATACGGGGTATACATTTGAAACGTTACTGCACAATCCCCGCCAGGCAAAACTGTTGGAGTACATCGACGTGCTGGTGGACGGCAAATTCAAAGAAGAACTGCGCGACGAAGACCTCTACTTCCGTGGCAGCAGCAACCAACGGCTGATAGACGTACAAGCGTCGCTGAAAGCCAAAAAAGCGGTGGATTACGTTTACAACCCGAAGTTATAACTCCTTTCACTGTATTATATCTTTCTCTATATAGACATAAACCTATACCTCCGTTGGGTACAATGAATATCACCGTGGGATACCGACAATACCAACGGTTGGTATTCATCGTACCCTATGTTGGTAGCCGTTGTACCAAACGTTGGTATCCGACGTACCAAACATTGGTACTTCCCATACCGGCCTTTGGTACTTTCCGTACCCCATAGAGGTATCCGCCGTTCTCCCCCTATAAACCATAAAGGATTGCTTACGCTGGCAAAAAGGAAGCAAGCGTTTCTCCAACCGCCCTGCCTACTTTTCTTTATATATTTTCAGCCATATAAAATTCTTTCTCGTTTTTATTTCCTACATTTGCCACCGTCAAAAGAATCTATAACAAAATACCGAACCCGTGAAACGCAATCAATCCCCTGCACAGACGATACGCTTCCGCCGCTGGAGCCGGAAGTCGTATGCCGCATTCGCCAGCATAGGCAGATGCGTCACAATCGGTTGTCTGCGCAAGAACGTGGCCGACAGTTCGCTACGGAAGCAGGACACGGTTCGGACTATCCCCTATTCTATTCACACCATGACTATCGACGAACTGAAAGCCCGGGTGCTGGCAGGCATAGACATATCGCCCGACCAAGCCGCCTGGCTGGCGAATACCGCCGACCGTGAAGCGCTTTACGCCGCTGCACACGAGATTACCGTACAATGCTCGCAGCATGAGTTTGACATGTGCTCCATCATCAACGCCAAGTCGGGACGCTGCCCCGAAAACTGCAAATGGTGCGCACAATCTTCCCACTATCACACCCGAGCCGACGTTTACAACCTACTCTCCGCTGAAGAATGCCTCGAACAGGCACAATACAATGAACGGCAGGATGTCAACCGCTTCTCCCTCGTTACGAGCGGACGGAAACCCTCTCCCAAACAATTGGAACAACTCTGTAATACAGTGCGCTACATGCGCCGCCACTCATCCATACAATTATGCGCATCCTTAGGCCTGCTGGCCGAAGAAGAGCTACGCGCCCTGCACAATGCCGGCGTCACCCGCTACCACTGCAACCTGGAAACAGCCCCCTCTTTCTTCCCCACCCTGTGCAGCACGCACACGCAGGAAGACAAGCTGCGCACCTTGCAGGCAGCCCGCAACGCAGGCATGGACATTTGCAGCGGCGGCATCATCGGCATGGGCGAGACAATGGAACAGCGCATTGAGTTTGCTTTCACCCTGAAAGAGCTGGGGGTACAATCCATTCCCATCAACCTGCTCAGCCCCATTCCGGGCACTCCGCTGGAGAACCGCCCGCCGCTGACGGAAGAAGAGGTATTGGTGACCGTCGCCCTGTTCCGCTTCATCAACCCCACCGCCTACCTGCGCTTTGCCGGCGGACGCTCGCAACTGAGCAAGGATGCGGTGAAGAAGTCCTTATATAGGTATCAACTCGGCTATCGTGGGCGACCTGCTGACGACGCTCGGCTCCAAAGTTTCCGATGACAAGAAACTGATAGAAGAAGCCGGATACGAGTTCTGCGGTTCGCAATTCGACCGCGAGCACCTGTGGCATCCATACACCTCGACCACCCATCCGCTGCCTGTATATAAGGTGAAGCAGGCGGACGGGGCAACGATTACGCTGGAAAGCGGGCAGACCCTGATAGAGGGAATGTCCTCCTGGTGGTGCGCCGTGCACGGTTACAATCATCCGGTACTGAACCGGGCGGCCACAGAGCAGCTCGGCAAGATGTCGCACGTCATGTTCGGCGGACTGACGCACGACCCTGCCATCGAGCTGGGCAAACTGCTGCTGCCGCTGGTTCCGCCGTCCATGCAGAAGATATTCTATGCCGACTCCGGCTCGGTGGCTGTGGAAGTGGCCCTGAAAATGGCCGTACAGTACTGGTATGCCAAAGGGCAAGGGGCTTCGTCGCAGAGTACCTCCGTCAAGAAGCAGAACTTCGTCACCATCCGCAGCGGCTATCACGGAGATACGTGGAATGCCATGTCGGTGTGCGATCCGGTGACGGGGATGCACTCGCTGTTCGGCTCGGCACTGCCCGTGCGGTACTTCGTTCCGCAACCCCGCTCGCGTTTCGACGGCGAATGGAATCCGGAAGATATCCGCCCGCTACAGGAAACCATCGAACAGCATGCCGACGAACTGGCCGCCCTGATACTGGAACCCGTGGTGCAGGGTGCAGGCGGCATGTGGTTCTATCATCCGCAGTATCTGCGCGAAGCGGCAAAGCTATGCCGCGAACACGGTCTGCTGCTTATCTTCGATGAAATAGCGACGGGCTTCGGACGCACCGGAAAGCTGTTTGCCTGGGAACATGCCGGAGTAGAACCGGACATCATGTGCATAGGCAAGGCGCTTACCGGCGGCTACATGACGCTTTCCGCCGTACTGGCCACCAACGAAGTGGCGGACACCATCTCCAACCACGCCCCGGGTGCATTCATGCACGGGCCCACGTTTATGGGCAACCCGCTGGCATGCGCCGTGGCATGTGCATCGGTACGCCTGCTCACGTCTCCCGAATACAACTGGCAGGAGAAGGTGGCGCGCATCGAAGCGCAGTTGAAGCAAGAGCTGGAACCTGCGCGCCAACTGCCGCAAGTGGCGGATGTGCGCGTACTCGGAGCCATCGGCGTGATAGAGACCAAACGTCCGGTGGATATGGCATGGATGCAACGGCGCTTCGTCGAGGAAGGTATCTGGGTGCGTCCGTTCGGCAAGCTGGTGTATCTGATGCCGCCCTTTATCATCAAACCGGAACAGCTCGGCACACTGACGAAGGGACTGATTAAGATTATAAAAGAGATAAGAGATTAAGGTTACAAAAGAAATAAGGGAACAATAAACTTCCTTATATTTCAAAAACAAACATAGCCAATGAGCACTATATCGCACATGCAGCAAGAGCTGCAACTTCTTGAAGAGCACAGCAACCTGCGCCGCCTGCCCCGGATGGCACACGACGGCAGGGATGTCATCGTGAACGGCAAACGCATGCTGAACCTCTCGTCCAACGACTACCTGGGGCTGGCATCCGACCGGGCCTTGCGCGAGGAATTCCTGCGCACACTCACCCCCGACACGTTCCTGCCCACCTCTTCTTCTTCCCGGTTGCTGACGGGCAACTTCACCGTTTACGAAGAGCTGGAAGCCGAACTGGCACACCTTTTCGGCACGGAAGCCGCACTGGTGTTCAACAGCGGGTATCATGCCAACACGGGCATCCTGCCCGCCGTAAGCGATGCACAGACGCTGATACTTGCCGACAAGCTCGTCCATGCCAGCCTGATTGACGGCATCCGCCTGTCCGCCGCCAAATGTATCCGCTACCGCCACAACGATTTGGCACAACTGGAACGACTGCTCAAAGAGCACCACTCCGCCTTTCGCCAAATCATCATCGTCACCGAAAGCATCTTCAGCATGGATGGCGACCAAGCCAACCTGCCCGCTCTGACAGAACTGAAACGCCGGTACGGCAATGTGCTGCTCTACGTAGACGAGGCCCACGCTTTCGGCGTGCGCGGCAGGCAGGGACTCGGTTGCGCCGAGGAGTCCGGCTGCACCGGAGACATCGACTTCCTTGTTGGCACGTTCGGCAAGGCGGCAGCATCCGCAGGCGCTTACATCGTATGCCGGAAGGTGATACGGGAATACCTCGTCAACCGCATGCGCACACTTATCTTCACCACCGGACTGCCCCCCGTAAACATCGCTTGGACACTGTTTGTCGTGCGCCGGCTGGCAGACATGCGGGAACGGCGCGAGCATCTGGCACACATCAGTCGTTCGCTTCGCGAAGCCCTGCAGGCACAAGGATACACCTGCCCCGGCGCCAGCCACATCGTCCCGATGATTATCGGGCAGAGTGCGGATACCGTGCTGAAAGCAGAGGCCTTGCAACGGCATGGCTTTTACGCCCTGCCCGTGCGCCCGCCTACAGTGCCGGAAGGAACGTCGCGCATCCGTTTTTCGCTGACAGCCGATATCAGGCAAGAGGAAATAACCCGAAAATACTTTAAGCAATGCCCGTAACAGACGGCATTGGAATATTAACCGAAATGCATCTTCATACAGAAGGGCATCTTCATCTAACAAAAAAGAACAATGAAACAAGTGTACATTATCAACGAGAACCATCCCCAGTTACTCCTTTTCTTTGCCGGTTGGGCAGCGGACGAAACTCCCTTCAAGCAGTACCGTCCCAAAGACATGGACTACATGATTTGCTACGACTACCGCACGCTGGATTTCGACTATTCCATCTTCGACCGTTACCGGCAAGTAAACGTGGTAGCCTGGTCCATGGGTGTGTGGATGGGCTCTCTCATACTGAGCCAAGTCCCCCGGGACAAGGTGTTCAGCCTGGCGTTCAACGGAACTACATACCCCATCGACAATCTGGAAGGTATCCCCGTGAACACCTTTCAGGCTACTCTCGACGGGCTTACCCCCGCAACGCTCCAGAAGTTCCTGCGCCGCATGTGCAAGGACAGCAACGCCTACAAGGCATTCATGGAAGTGACTCCCCGACGGGACTTCGACGAAATAAAGGAAGAACTGAGGCTCATTCTGGAGCGGTACTTCGATCTGTTCGGAGACGCAAATAACAAAAGTTACGACAAGGAAAAGGAAGATGAGTATGAGGCAAACATCGAAAAGTATAACTACGAATACAACTACGCCTTCATCGGCAAGAACGACCGGATTTTCCCGCCCGAAAACATGGAGATGAACTTTTGCGACCTGATAGACTGCCATCCGGTCCTGACAGACAACGCACACTATGACGAGTCCATGTTCCGCTTTCTGCTGCAAGATATGTGGGAGATGACTGCCAGTGAATTCAGATATCATGTCAAAACCATAAATATTGAATGAAACGAAACAGAAAATGATTTGCAGTACCATTCAATCCATCGACAAAGCCCTCGTTGCAAGACGCTTTGCCCATGCACGGAATACGTACGGCCGAGAAGCTCTTGTGCAGCAGCAGGTGGCGGAGAAAATGCTGCGCCTGCTCACGAAACATGCCTGCCCGTCTGCTGCGGCACACAACGGCGAGGGCAATACGCGAAGTTTGTCAGGCAACGCCTCCCCCTTCCGCCATATCGTAGAGTTCGGATGCGGAACCGGGTGCTACTCCCGTTTGCTGCTGCACGCATTGCAACCGGAAACTCTGCTGCTCAACGACTTGTGTCCCGAAATGAGGGAGTGTATCTGCGATTTGTTGCCGACCGGTGAACCTCTGCCTCATAAACCTCTACTTTACGATGATAAAGTAGAACTCTACGGCGCTAAAGTGCCACTTGAGAAAGCTAAAGTGCCACTTTACGGAACCCCGCTTATATCCCCTGCCGTCAGCTTTTTGCCGTGTGATGCGGAAACTCTTGATTTCCCGCAAGGGACAGACCTGATAACGTCCTGCTCCACCCTGCAATGGTTTGCCGATACGGAACGGTTCTTCACCCGCTGCCACCACTTCCTATCGGACGGTGGCATTCTCGCATTCAGCACTTTCGGCAAGAGGAATATGCAGGAGATACATACCCTGACCGGACACGGACTGGAGTACTTCTCGCTCGAAGAACTGAAAGCCTTGCTGTCTTCCCGCTTCGAGGTTCTTTATGCCGAAGAAGAGATTGTCTCCCTGCCATTCGGCACTCCGCTCGAAGTGTTGCAACACCTCAGACAAACCGGAGTTACCGGGACGGAAAAGAAAGTCTGGACGCGCGGACGCCTGCAAAGTTTCTGCGAGGAATATATCCGGATGTACGGCAAGGACGACCGTAGTGTTTCGCTGACTTATCACCCGATTTATGTAATAGCGAGAAAAAGAGGAAGGACAAAGTAAGAAGCATAAGGGATGAAGTACAAAATACGAAGCATAAGGTACGAAATGTAAAGTATAAGGTATGAAGTATGAGGTATAAGAGATTTTAAAATAAAGGATGAGGAATACGGTAAACACATAGGTGATAAGAGGTATGAGCACCGATGTTTAATCAGCTAATTTACATAAAGATATAAAGAATTATGAAACCAAACATTTATTTCATCAGCGGCATTGATACGGATGCCGGAAAAAGCTATTGCACTGCCTGGTATGCCAAGCAGCTATCCCGAAACGGGCAGCGTGTCATCACCCAGAAATTCATTCAAACCGGCAATACCGGACACTCCGAGGACATCGACCTGCACCGCCGCATCATGGGCACCGGCTATCTGCCTGAGGATAACGAGGGTCTTACAATGCCCGAAATCTTCTCCTATCCCTGCTCTCCCCATCTTGCGGCACGCATCGACAACCGTCCTATCGACTTCGACAAAATAGAGAACGCCACGCAGGAGCTTGCCCGCCGCTACGACACCGTACTCGTGGAAGGAGCCGGCGGACTGATGGTTCCCCTGACCGGAGAATATCTCACCATAGACTACATTGCCGATAAGAACTATCCCCTTATCTTCGTGACATCCGGCAAGCTGGGCAGTATCAATCACACCCTGCTAAGCCTTGAAGCCATCGGGCACCGGGGAATCACACTCGACACCGTACTGTACAACCTTTATCCCACGGTAGAGGACAAGACCATACAGAACGATACGATGCAATACATACGGGAGTATCTTTCCAGACATTTCCCCGGAACGAAGTTTGAGGTTGTGCCGGAAATAAATAATCTGCATCAAACCATGTAATCTGTGACGAATTTCGTACCTTTGTACGTTATAAAACGTCATAGGACACATGGAAGCATTTACATTCGATACAACCGAGCAGATATTACTCGCAGCGACGGGAACTCTTTTTATCATTCAAGCCCTTTATTACCTTTGCCTGTACAACCGCATCCACCTGCGCAGCCGTGCCGTGAAGCGCGGCAATGTACACTTCTCGCCCGCCGGTGTCGGTCATCATCTGCGCACGTGAAGAATGCGAAAACCTGCGGCGTAACCTGAAAGCTGTGCTGGAGCAGGATTATCCGCAATTTGAGGTTATCGTTATCAATGACGGAAACACGGACGAAAGCGAAGATTACCTCACTTTGCTGGAAGAGAAATACCCGCACCTCTACCACAGCTTTGTCCCCGACTCTTCCCGCTACATCAGCCGGAAGAAGCTTGCCGCCACCCTCGGCGTGAAAGCCAGCAAATACGACTGGCTCGTCTTTACCGAAGCCAACTGCTGCCCGCAAAGCAACCAATGGCTGCGGCTGCTGGCACGCAACTTCACCTCGCGTACGCAAGTTGTCTTGGGATATAGCGGCTATGAACGCGGCAAAGGCTGGCTGCACAAGCGCATAGCTTTCGACAATCTGTTCACTTCCATGCGCTACCTCGGCTTTGCGCTTGCCGGAAGCCCGTATATGGGCATCGGGCGTAACCTTGCCTACCGCAAGGAGTTGTTTTACGAACACAAAGGGTTCTCTGCACATCTCAACCTTCAGCGCGGCGATGACGACCTGTTCGTCAATCATGTAGTCACTGCCGAAAATACCCGCGTGGAAACCGATGCGGATGCCACCGTACGCATGCAACCCGTATTCCGCGCAAAAGACTGGCGGGAAGAGAAAATCGGTTACGCATCTACCGCCCGCCTCTATCACGGCATGCAACGCTGGCTTGCCGGACTGGAAACCACTACCCGCCTCGCGTTCCATGCCGCATGGATGGCTACGCTCGCAACAGCCATACTGCATTTCCACTGGCTGGCGGCAGGCATTGCATTCCTCGTCTGGATACTCCGGTTTATCCTGCAAGCCATCATCGTCAACAAGACTGCCAAGGATTTGAACGACCGGCGCAGATACTACTGGTCGCTGCCCGTGTTCGATGTACTCCAGCCGCTGCAATCTCTCCGCTGGAAGCTCTACTGTCTGTTTAGAAAGAAAAGCGAATTCCTGAGAAAATAAATGAGAAATTACCCTACTCGTAGCGCATGGAATTTGCCGGATGAATCCGTGTAATGAGGTAGGACGGTCCTAACAGCATAGCGATTGAAGCCAGCAGCGTGCCGACATTCAGCAACAAGAAAAGCCAAAGATTGAAAGATACGGGAACGGTGTCCATATAATAGGTTTCCGGGTCGAGACGGAACAAGCCGAACCACTTCTGGATAAAATAGAAAGCCAATCCTATTACATTGCCCCACAGCATTCCTTTTCCGATGAGGAATACCGCCAGCCAAAGAAACAGTTTGCGGATAGTGAGGTTGTTCGCTCCCAAAGATTTCAGAACGCCAATCATGGAGGTGCGCTCTATGATGATTATCAGCAGACCCGAAACCATGGTAAACCCGGCAACGCCAATCATCAGGATAAGGATAACCCATATATTGACATCCAAGATGCCGAGCCATGCAAAAATCTGCGGGTTCAACTGCTCTACGTTGAGTACACAGTATTCTGCCCCGTAAGGGTCGGGATACCGGCCCACTTCATCGGCTATCCGGTAGGTGGTTTCTTCCAGTTTATCGTAGTCGTACAGCTCCAGCTCCACTCCGCTCACCTGGTCGGGATGCCACTTGTTCAGACGGTTCACCAGGCACAGGTCTGTAAGCAGAAACAGGTTGTCGTATTCGGAAAAGTTGGTCTGGTAAATGCCGACGATTGTCAGGCGGCGGGCACGCACATCGTCCTGTATGTAGTAGGTATCTATCTTGTCGCCGAGCTTCAGCTGCAGTTTGTCGGCTATCGCCTTTGAAATGACCACACGGTTGGTAGAAGCCGAGTCGCTGAACTGCGGGAACTCTCCCTCTATCAGGTGACGGCGAAAGAAAGAACTGCCATACTCCGGCCCTATACCTTTCAATACCATGCCCTGAAAGGCATCGGACGTCTTTATCATACCCGGCTTGGTGGAATAGCGTTGCACGTGTTTCACACCGGAATTATCCGCAAGAGCGGCAAGCATACTGTCCGTCACGGCTATGGGGCGGGTTTCAAAAGAACGCGCCGCATCCGAATTGCTAATCTGGATATGCGAGCCGAAACCGATTATCTTATCGCGTACCTCGCTCTTGAAACCGATAATCACCGACACGGCAATAATCATCACCGCCAACCCGATAGCAACACCGATAGTTGCTATCAGCACGGCAGGACGGGAAACTTGCTTTCCGACATCGGAACTGCGGTAAATACGCAGCGCTATGAAACGGGATAAATTCATCAGTAGTATTATATATCTTCTATTCCGTACGTCCCGGATAGGCTTCGAGCGCTTTGGAAAGCACAAACAGTGCACGGATCAAATCTTCCTTCTTCAAGACGTAAGCGATGCGCACTTCGTTGCGGCCGGAACCCGGAGTGGTATAAAAGCCGGAAGCCGGAGCCATGAAAACGGTCTGCCCTTCGTACTGGAATTCGGAAAGACACCATGCGCAGAACTTGTCCGAATCGTCTACGGGCAGCTTGGCCACGGTATAGAACGCTCCCATCGGAATGGGCGAATATACGCCGGGGATACGGTTCAGACCGTCAATCAGGCATTTACGGCGTTCTACATACTCGTCGTAGGTATCGCGCAGATAGTCTTCGCCGGCATCCAAAGACGCTTCGGCGGCAATCTGACCTATCAACGGCGGACTCAAACGCGCCTGGCAGAACTTCATAACGGCATCGCGTATCTCTTTGTTCTTCGTTATCAGCGCACCTATACGGATACCGCATTCGGAATACCGCTTGGAAACGGAATCAATCAGGACTACATTGTTCTCGATGCCTTCCAGATGGCAGGCGGAGATGTATGGAGAACCCGTATAGATGAACTCGCGATACACCTCGTCGGAGAAGAGGAAGAGGTCGTACTTCTTCACAAGGTCGCGTATCTGATTCATTTCACGGCGGGTATAAAGGTAGCCGGTAGGATTGTTGGGGTTACAAATCAGGATGGCACGCGTACGTTCGTTTATCAGCTCCTCGAACTTCTCCACTTTAGGCAGCGAGAATCCCTCTTCGATGGTCGTTGCAATCGTACGTATCCTGGCTCCGGCAGAGATGGCAAACGCCATGTAATTGGCATAAGCCGGTTCGGGCACGATAATCTCGTCACCCGGATTGAGGCATGCCATGAAAGAGAACAGCACCGCTTCCGAACCGCCGGATGTAATGATTATGTCATCGGCAGTGAGCTTGATGTTGTACTTATCGTAATACCCCACCAACTTCTCGCGATAGCTGCGATAACCGGCACTGGGACTGTACTCCAATACCTTACGGTCAATATTACGGATGGCGTCAATCGCGACTTGCGGCGTAGGCAGGTCGGGCTGTCCGATATTGAGGTGGAATACATGGATGCCCCGTTGCTTGGCTGCATCTGCCAAGGGAGCCAGCTTTCTGATAGGAGATGCGGGCATCTCCATCCCGCGAATAGAAATTGTTGGCATGAGTTTTTATATCATTTTATCATTTAAGTTGCAAATGTAGTGATTTATTTGATACCAAAGGGAAGCAAAGACATAAAAACTTTAAAAACCTTATCTATATTAAAAACACTATGCTATTTAAAAAGAATCTTGTACCTTTGAAATAGTAAACAAATGAGCAACCACAACCGTTTTATCTTAAACCAACTTTTAAAATAGTAAGTAACGCTATGGTCATCAACCTAATAACTTTTGCTTCACTGCTACATAAGCAAGCATCAGTCCGCAGTTCCCATGAAATAATCCTGAACGAACTGGAAAAATATTTCACCGTCAATTTCATAGATTACCAAGATATCAACAAGCTGTCTCCCGACGATTTCAGCATCCTGTTCATCGCCACCGGCGGAGTGGAACGGCTGGTTATCCAGCATTTCGAGGCTCTTCCCCGCCCTGCCATCATCCTGGCAGACGGTATGCAGAACTCGCTTGCCGCCGCCCTCGAAATATCTTCCTGGCTGCGCAGCC
>OGLW01000282.1_pt1 | contig 29738 bp, 28 predicted proteins | sample 1572961 | NCBI WGS metagenome assembly OGLW01 (sample SAMEA2581880, study PRJEB24529) | metagenome | biome: Human gut stool | place: China | collected 2011
TCCCCGGCCCCATTATCCCCATTGCTTTTATACGTCTCGTTTCCAACTCTGCCGCAGTAGGCCTGGTGCTGGATCTGTTTAAAAATTATGGTCCCGACTCCCAGGTGGGGCTTATGGCATCTATTCTTATGGGAAGTACGGAAACCGTGCTTTACTGTATGAGTGTCTATTTCGGTTCTGCAGGCATCAGCCGTACCCGTTATACACTTGCAGGCGGACTTTTAGCAGCGTTTGTCAGCCTGGCAGCCAGTGTGATCCTGGCAAATCAATTGGCTTTGTAACTGAAATAACGCAGTGTAACACTATATAATAGGAAGTAATTCACTAAGGCAAAGGTTACAAACAATAACTTTGGCCTTATTATTCATAAAAAAACAAAAATGACCTTTCTTTTATAAAGAATATGATGTAAAATCATTCATAGAAAAAATCCCCTTTTAGGCAGTCCCGGCGTGCCGAAGCGGAAACTATATAGTATTTAGCTGGGGGGGGGGGTATTCTTAAAAATTGACACTTCTTATTTCTGCATTAAAACCCATTGAGAATATTCCGGAAGAAAGGTACTAATAAAAATGAAAGTTCGGCAGCGAATAATAGATGTTCATGCACATGTGATACCGGGTGTGGATGATGGATCAAGGACAATGGAAGAATCCGTTGAAATGCTGAAACGGGCGGCCGACCAGGGGATTGTAGGTGTGATCGCTACACCTCACTATTCCAGACGCCATGTGCTGAAAGGATTAAATGACTCAGCAAAGCTTCTTCAGCAGGAAATTCGGAAAACCTATCCTAAGTTCAGGATCTTTCCGGGCCAGGAAACATTTTATCACGATGAGCTTGCACAGCGCCTGAATGAGGGGAAGGCATATACCATGGCAGACAGCCAATATGTTCTGGTAGAATTTATGCCTTCTGTTTCTTATGAAATTCTTTTTCAGGGGATCCGCAAACTGGTCTCTAACGGGTACACGCCTATTCTTGCTCATATGGAGCGTTACGGTTGCCTGCGAAAAAAAGGAACTTCAGAGCTCCTTGATATTGGATGTAAACTTCAGATGAATTACGACAGTATCCAGGGACACTGGTTCTCACCGGAGGTACGGTGGTGCAGGGAACAGGTAAAATCAGGAGTGATCCATTTCCTGGGGACAGACATGCACAGGTCAGATTACAGACCGCCTCAAATCACAGAGGCACTCAAATGGCTTGACGGTCATATTGATGCACAACAGATCTGGTGCATTACTTACCAGAACGCGTTGCGCGTCATAAAAAAAGAAACTATATAATAATAGGAAGAAAAGGAAAAAGTACGTATGGATAACAAGACAATCAACATGAATGATGACGAAGTAGAGATCGATCTTCTCCAGCTGTTCCGCGCGTTAAAGAAGAGAATTCTCTGGATCGTTGGCGCAGGCGTGATCATGGGGGGCGCCTTCGGTCTGTTCAGCAAGTTTGCTATTACCCCGCAGTATACCTCGACTTCAATGGTATATATTCTTTCAAAAGAAACTACACTGACATCTTTAGCTGACCTGCAGATCGGAAGCCAGCTGACTCAGGACTACAAGATCATCGTAACCAGCCGTCCGGTTATTTCAGAAGTCATTGATAAACTGAAACTGGATATCAGTTACGAAAATATGGTCAGCAAGATCACTATTAATAACCCAAATGATACCCGAATTCTTTCTATCACTGCTCAGGATCCAGATCCGGTGATGGCAAAGGATATTGCAGACTCCGTTGCAAAGACTTCTTCCGAGTATATCGGAGACATTATGGAAATGGTTCCTCCTAAAGTAATTGAGGAAGGTACTGTATCTGATAAAAAGGCAAGCCCAAGCAATGGCAAGAATGCCATGATCGGAGCTATGTTAGGAATTGTTCTGGTATGTGGTCTGACAGTTGTAGAAGAGCTGTTAAATGATACCATTCAGACAGAAGAAGATGTAGAGAAATATATGGGACTGACTGTTCTTGCATCTGTACCTCTTCGTGAAGGTGAAGCAGAAGAAAATAAGAATGAACAGACACTCAGACGTTCTCATATGCATAACAAAGACGATAAGAAAAAAGGAAAGCAGGGGGATCGTAAATGAATAACAAAGTAATTTCTTTAAAACGCGAAATAAAAGATGATTATAACTATAGAGAATCTCTTAAGACCCTGCGTACCAATATCCAGTTCTGCGGAAGCAACATCCGCACCATTATGTTTACCAGCGCACTTCCAGATGAAGGAAAAAGTGATGTTGCCTTTTCTGTAGCAGCATCATTTGCACAGATCGGTAAAAAGGTAATCTTCATTGATGCAGATATCCGTAAATCTGTTCTGGTATCCCGTTATCAGCTGGAAGGTGAGGTAAACGGTCTTTCCCAGTACCTCAGTGGTCAGAAAAACAGAGAAGACATTATTTACGAAACAAATTATGAAGGTTTCAGCGTTATTTTTGCCGGACCATATTCACCAAACCCGGCAGAGCTTCTGGAAGAAGATCTGTTCCATGATCTGATCCAGTCTTTGAAAGATTACGACTATGTGATCATCGATACACCGCCTATGGCAAACCTGATCGATAGTGCTATTGTAGCCAGCAACTGTGACGGTGCGATCATCGTTGTTGAACAGGGTGCAGTAAGCTACCGTCTGGAACAGAAGGTAAAGAGCCAGTTGGACAAGACCGGCTGCCGTGTTCTGGGCGTTGTGTTAAACAAAGTTGACCTCAGCCAGAATGGTTATTATGGCAGATACGGAAAATATGGTAAATACGGTAAGTATGGCCGATATGGTAAGTATGATAAATACGGTGCCTACAGTCCATATGAAAAAGCTGAAGCAGCACAGACAACTGATAAGTAACAGTTACACAGGAAATCAGGCTGATTGATATGAAAAAGAAGATATACAGCGCTTTGATCGGTATAGGACTTGTTTCACTGACCCTGGGGATCTGGGGCGGCGTGACTATGTACAAAAACCGGCAGGCAACAGAACTGATCATTCAGGCACGCAATGAAGAAAGACAGAAAGCTGAAGCAGAGTCTCAGACAGCTGCTGAAGAAGAAATAGGAATTGCTCCGGGGCAAAAAGAAGAATTGACAGCAGATCCAAGAGATCTGAATCTGGTGCCTATCTTAGCCCAGGATCAGTTGACCTATAAAGGAAAAAATTACAGAAGAAACCAGTATGTAAAGGCAATCCTCTGTATGGGTGTTGACAGAAGTGATACAATGACAGAGACAAAGGAGCTGGGCTTGGCCGGTCAGTCGGACGGTATCTTTCTGATCGCCCAGGACACTGCCCGACATACATTAAAGATCCTGATGATCCCACGTGATACTATGACAGAAATTCCTATTACAAATAAGGAAAGAACCCTTCATGATACCAAGATCACCCAGCTGACTATGGCGTATGCTTATGGGGATGGCAGGGAAGGCAGCTGTGAAAATATGGTTGAATCTGTACAGAAGCTTCTTTGCGGATTTACTATTGATCAGTATATGGCAGTTGATACCACAGTAGTAGCACAGTTAAATGACGCTGTAGGCGGCGTTACAGTAACAATTCCTACAGATGGCATGGAGAAAAAGGATCCGGCATTTGTCAAAGGTAATCAGGTTACTCTCCATGGAAAACAGGCAGAAGCCTTTGTGCGTTACCGTGATACGGATTATCATTTTACTGCACTGTACCGTATGGACCAGCAGCAGGAATATATCACGCAGTATTTTCAGGCAGTAAAAGCCGCATCCAAGACAGACAGCCAGATCGTGGTACATCTGTTTGACATGATCCAGGATTATATGGTAACAGATATGACCAAGGATCAGTATGTAAAGATAGCAATGGATGGAATGGAAGCTGGTAGTCTGACCAGCGAAGATTTTTACACAGTTCCCGGAGTAGAAGAGATAACAGAGAAGTACGATGTATACCGTGCTGACCGTCAGGCAGCGATCCAGATCATTTTAGATCTGTTTTACCGGGAAACAGAATAATTACCATACAATATCCAGTGTGGAAACACGCTGCTTATTGAAATACATTTTACCCCAAAGAGGGAGGAAGGTGTGATAACCATGAAGAAGAAAGCTTTAGTAGCTATGGCAATGGCTGCAGCTATGGTAGCAATGCCGGTAGTAGCTGGTGCAGTTACAAGTCCTGGTAGCCAGTCTGATGGAACTATTGGTCAGGATTCATCAAGCCAAAGCCAGAATAATACTAATACTGGCAGCCAGCAGTCCAATGCAGGATCAGGAGTAAACAAAGTAGCAGAAGCAACTGTTGTCCAGGGAAGAGACAACGAAAGACAGAAAGTAACCAATGTTACAAAGGATGGTTCTGAAGTAACTATGGGATTGATTGAAGATGCTTCCAATAGTGACGTTGACCAGAGTGTTGCAACTGGTGAAGCAGAAACTGCCGGACTTGGTGATGAATCTGTAAGTCAGATTAATGGCTTAAATAACGGAACCAAAAAGGCTAGTGATCTTGTTCCTAATGCAGGTCTGGAAGAGTATGCTAATGTAGGTAAAACCCGTGCGATCATCTCTCAGAAAAATGGACATGATGTTCGTTCTACAGTTAATCTGTATGTAAGTACCTTAACCGCAGGCAAGGATATTGTAATTATCTACTTAGACAACAATACAAGCAATTGGGTTACAGTTAAGAATCCTACCATTAACTGGAATACAAAATATGTAAGTTTTGAAGTACCAGGTTCTTGTACTGTACAGGTTCTTGCAAAATAATAACTATTATGATGGAGCCGGGAGACATTTCCGGCTCTGTTACAAACGCAAACGAAAAAGGATGAAGTGGGGATATGTATCGAAAAAGCGCCAGAGGATGGGAAAAACATCTGGATTTTATGATCTGGGACCAGTTGAGTTTACAGATCGCATTTTTATTGGCTTATATGTTAAGAAATAGCCTTAGCAACCCCTATAGCCATTTAATATACTGTAACGTGGCATTTATCTTAGTTGTGATCGATGCCGGCGTACTATTACTCTTTGAATCTTTGAAAAATGTGTTAAAACGTGGATATTATCAGGAATTTGCAATGACAGTAAAACATGTGATCCTGGTGATCCTGGTAACTACGTTTTATCTTTTCTATATAAAAAGAAGCGAGGATTATTCCAGACTGGCATTGCTTTATATGACGGTTCTGTATTTACTTGTTTCTTATCTGACCCGTATCTTGTGGAAAGACCAGCTGAAAAGAAAAATGCATTCCAGCATGAAACGTTCTCTGTTGATCATAACTACAAAAAGCATGCTGGATACGGTGGTCTATAATATTCGCAATTTTAATTATGAAATGTTTCATGTTGCAGGTGTGGCAGTGATCGACTGCGATATGGTAGGGCATGATTGTGGAGATAGCATTACAGTTGTAGCAAATGCAGACACAGTAGCCGATTACGTCTGCAGGGAATGGGTAGATGAAGTATTTGTAAATCTTCCAGACGATGCTCCGTATCCGGAAATGCTGTTAAACCAGCTGACAGAAATGGGCGCGGTTGTTCATATGAAGCTGGCAAAAACATCCAACCTGATCGGCGAAAAGAAATTTGTAGAACGCCTGGGAATCTACACAGTACTGACAACCAGTATCAATTATGTAACAGCCAAGCAGCTTTTTATGAAACGTGCTTTAGATATTTTAGGCGGACTGGTAGGGTGCCTGATTACATTGATCCTTACCGTGATCTTAGGACCGTTGATCTACATACAATCTCCCGGACCGATTTTCTTTTCCCAAGTCCGTGTGGGAAAAAATGGAAAGAAATTCAAAATCTATAAATTCCGCAGTATGTATATGGATGCAGAAGAGCGGAAGAAAGAACTGATGAAACAAAACCGTGTAAAAGACGGTATGATGTTTAAACTGGAATGGGATCCACGAATCATCGGAACCAAGAAACTTCCGGATGGTACAATAAAGAAAGGAATTGGAAATATCATTCGAGACTTCAGCCTGGATGAATTCCCACAGTTCTTTAACGTATTAAAAGGTGACATGAGCCTTGTAGGCACAAGACCGCCGACGGTAGATGAATGGGACAAATATGATCTTCACCACCGTGCCCGCCTTGCCACCAAACCTGGCATTACAGGAATGTGGCAGGTCAGCGGACGAAGCAACATCACTGACTTTGAGGATGTAGTAAAACTCGACAGGCAGTACATTGCAGAGTGGAACTTTGCTCTGGATATAAAGATCCTTTTCAAAACCGTACTGGTTGTATTCAAACGGGACGGTGCGATGTAGGATCACAAATTAATGGTATACTAATTGTATACAAGGTGGCTTCGTAAAATGATCATAAAGCGGTCATGAAGTTCACCGAACTGGATAAAAATGAGAAGACATGGGGCTTGTATATGAACCAAAATGTCATATGCAAGCCCGAAAAAAGAGGCGTTTTTGGTACGCACTGAGAAATGTCTACTCAACAAGAAATTCCCACGTATTTTTCAAAATAAAGAAATAGGAAAGCTTTAAATCATATGGAAAAGAAATTAGCTATTTCTATGTTTGGTCAAAAAAGACTGAGCAGAGAAGGCGGAATTGAAATTGTTGTAAAAGAACTTTGCACCAGAATGGCGCAAGATGGGCATAAGATCACTTGCTACAATCGATCAGGACATCATGTAAGTGGAGCAGAGTTTGATAAAAAAAACGAATATGAAGGCATTTGCCAAAAATCTGTTCCAACTATTGAAAAAAAGGGATTAGCAGCTGTTAGTTCATCTTTTTTTGCAGCACTTTACAGTGCATTTGGAAAATATGATGTTGTACATATTCACGCGGAAGGACCAGCTTTTTTCTCATGGCTGCCAAAGATGTTTGGTAAAAGGGTCGTGGTCACAATACATGGCATAGACTGGCAGCGTGAAAAATGGAAATCCGGTTTTGGTTCCAAATTCATTCGCCAGGGTGAAAAAAATGCTGTGAAATACGCAGATGAAATTGTTGTTTTAAGCAAAGGTGTTCAGGACTATTTCAAGGATACTTATGGTCGAGAGACCCACTTCATTCCAAACGGTGTAAACCGACCAGAAATCCAAAGCGCAAAACTAATCACTGAAAAATTTGACCTTACAAAAGATTCCTACATCTTGTTCCTTGGCCGATTAGTTCCTGAAAAAGGATTGCGATATCTGATTGAAGCATTTAAAGCTGTTAAAACAAATAAAAAACTGGTAATTGCAGGCGGTTCCAGTGATACAGATTCCTTTATGAAAGAGTTACAGGAATCAGCAAAAAGCGATAACAGGATCATTTTCACCGGTTTTGTACAAGGCCAGCTGTTAGATGAACTATATAGCAACGCATATATTTACACATTACCATCCGACCTGGAAGGTATGCCATTAAGCCTTCTGGAAGCAATGAGCTACGGAAACTGCTGTCTGGTTTCAGATATTCCAGAATGTGTAGAAGTCGTGGAAGATAAGGCATTGGTTTTTAAGAAATCAGATACTGAGGATTTAAGGACCACATTGCAAAAAGCTTGTGAACATCCAGAACATGTAGCTGAACTGAAACAAACAGCCGCTGATTTTATTTGCCAAAAATACAACTGGGATAATGTTGTAGAAGAAACAGTGAAGCTGTATAGGAGTGAATAGCAGATGAAAATATTGTTGATAAATAATCTCCTCTAACCGAACGCAGGTAGTGAGATGTACATAGTGAAAACGCTGGAAAAATAGCGTATTTACGGCACTTTTCAAGAGATGGGCAAAGCTACAAGAGCAGTTTTAATCTCGCTACCTCAGTTCAGCAACAGCAGATAAAATTATCATAAGAACTTTCAGTATCACTACCTGCGTTTGTATGGAGCACTCTGGTTTATGAACAACACATTGGAAGTGTTTCATCTGAACAGAGGTAGTGAAATAGAACATAAAAGGGAAAATACATGAATAAACAGATTGCGGTAAGAACAAGAGAAAAATGGGTCGATGATGTAAAAGTCATTGCTTGTATATTGGTTGTGCTAGGTCATTTCTTCCAAAGCATGACGAAGGCAAATATTCTGCCTGAAAACGATTTGTACAAATGGTTTAACACGACAATCTATTACTTCCATGTACCGCTGTTCTTCATTTGTAGCGGATACCTTTATCAGAAGTACAGCAGGGTAAACAGTGTGGGGAGCTGGCGCAGAAATGTAGCGAAAAAAATCCTAGCACTCGGCGTACCCTATGTGACCTTTTCTACAGCTACTTGGGTATTGAAAAAAGTGTTTTCGAGTAGTGTTAATGACCAGATTGGTGGATTGGGAGACACCCTGCTATTTCATCCTGCTTCGCCATACTGGTATCTGTACGCATTGTTCTTTATTTTCATTCTCACACCAACTTTTAAGAGTGTAAAGATGGCTGTAGGAGGCTTAGTTGTAGCAATAGCTATGAAAACCATTGTATTGAGTGGGGGGGGGGGGGGGGGTGGTATACGGCGTTTACGCTGTATCGACGGTTCTCTCAAACGAAATCTGGTTTGTACTCGGTATGAGTGTTTGTGCGTTTAATGTGCAGCTGAAGGGGAGAAAAGTACAAGGAACGATTTGTGGATTGTTGTTTATGATTTTGAGTGTGGTGGTGTATAAGGCAGAAATTAGTGGTGGTGTGATTCCTTTCGCAATGGGGTTGTTGGCTTGTGTAGCCGTTATCCTAATGGTAGCGGGGGGTGAAAGAAGGTTTGGCAGAGGCATGGATTTTCTTGCAAAATACACAATGCCAATTTTTCTGATGCATACGTTGTTTGCGGCGCCAATGAGATCAGTCTTACTGAAGTTGGGTATCGGAAGTTCTGTGATTCATGTGGTGCTGGGACTTGGAATTAGCTTTGTGGGTCCAATCATTGCAACTTGGATTATGAAGAAAACGAAGTGGTTGGAGTTCTTCCTGTATCCGAATAAATTTGTGAAGATAAGAAATTGAGGAGTAAAAATATGAGCACAGTAACTTTAGATAAAAAAACAATTTTAGTCACAGGCGCGGCGGGCTTTATAGGCTCCAACCTTGTGAAGCGAATCTATCAGGAGGCTCCTTCTGCTACGGTAATCGGCATCGACAACATGAATGCCTACTATGATGTAGCACTGAAAGAGTTCCGTCTGAACGAGCTGGCTAAGTATCCCACATTTACTTTTGTAAAAGGCAATATCGCTGATAAGGAACTGATCACCAAGCTGTTCGAGAAGTACAAGCCGTCTGTGGTCGTCAACCTTGCAGCACAGGCTGGTGTGCGTTACTCCATCACCAACCCGGATGCTTATGTGGAATCTAACTTGGTCGGCTTCTTTAATATCCTCGAAGCCTGCCGTCATTGCGAGAGTCTGGAGCATCTGGTATATGCTTCTTCCTCCAGTGTTTACGGTTCCAACAAGAAGGTTCCGTACAGCACGGATGACAAGGTTGACAATCCGGTTTCCCTTTATGCAGCTACTAAGAAATCTAACGAGTTGATGGCTCATGCCTATTCGAAGCTCTATAATATTCCTTCCACTGGTCTGCGCTTCTTCACCGTGTATGGTCCTGCAGGCCGCCCTGACATGGCCTACTTCGGCTTTACCAATAAGCTAGTGAAGGGCGAAACCATTAAGATCTTCAACTACGGCAACTGCAAGCGTGACTTTACTTATGTGGATGACATCGTTGAGGGCGTTGTCCGTGTGATGAAGAAGGCACCGGACAAGAAGAACGGTGAAGATGGTCTGCCGATTCCGCCGTATGCAGTTTACAACATCGGTAATCAGAATCCTGAGAACCTGCTGGACTTCGTGCAGATTCTGAGTGAGGAACTGGTTAGAGCAAAGGTCTTGCCGGAAGATTACGACTTCGAGGCTCACAAGGAACTGGTTCCGATGCAGCCGGGTGATGTGCCTGTGACCTATGCAGATACTAGCGCACTGGAGCGTGACTTCGGTTACAAGCCGAGTACAAGCTTGCGTGAAGGCCTGAGGAACTTCGCTGAGTGGTACGCTGAGTTTTATAAATAAGAGAATTAGAGGGACAGAGAAATGAGAGAGTTTAAAGATTTAAAGATTGCTGTTGCCGGAACGGGATATGTTGGCCTTTCCATTGCTACGCTGTTATCTCAGCATCATAAGGTGACTGCTGTGGATATCATCCCTGAGAAAGTTGAACTGATTAATAATAAAAAGTCACCGATTCAGGACGAATACATTGAAAAGTATCTGGCAGAAAAGGAGCTGGATTTAACGGCAACGCTGGATGCCAAGGAAGCATATAGCGACGCTGACTTCGTGGTAATTGCTGCACCTACCAACTATGATAGTAAGAAGAACTTTTTCGATACCAGCGCAGTGGAAGCTGTAATCAAGCTGGTTATTGAGTATAATCCGGAAGCAATTATGGTTATTAAGTCCACGATTCCTGTTGGTTATACTGCAAGTGTTCGTGAAAAATTCCACTGCGACAACATTATTTTTAGCCCGGAGTTCTTGCGTGAAAGCAAGGCTCTGTACGATAATCTTTATCCATCCCGTATCATTGTCGGTACTGATGTGGATAATGCTCGTCTGGTAAAGGCTGCACATACTTTTGCGGAGCTCCTGCAGGAAGGTGCTATTAAGGAAAATATTGATACCCTGTTTATGGGTTTCACCGAGGCTGAGGCTGTTAAGCTGTTCGCCAACACTTACTTGGCTCTGCGTGTCAGCTACTTCAACGAACTGGATACTTATGCCGAGATGAAGGGTTTGAATACCCAGCAGATCATTAATGGTGTTTGCCTCGACCCTCGTATCGGCACTCATTATAACAATCCTAGCTTTGGTTACGGCGGATACTGCCTGCCAAAGGACACTAAGCAGCTGCTGGCCAATTATGCTGATGTGCCGGAAAATCTGATTGAAGCAATTGTTGAGAGTAATAGAACTCGTAAAGACTTCATTGCTGATCGAGTTCTGGAGATTGCTGGTGCTTACGAAGCAAATGATAGTTGGGATGAGAGCAAAGAAAAAGATGTTGTGGTTGGCGTTTATCGCTTGACGATGAAGAGTAACAGTGACAACTTCCGTCAGAGTTCCATTCAGGGTGTCATGAAGCGCATCAAGGCAAAAGGGGCAACTGTTATCATCTACGAGCCGACTCTGAAGGACGGCGATACTTTCTTTGGTAGTCGAGTTGTTAACGACTTGGAAGAGTTTAAGAAACAGAGCCAGGCAATCATTGCAAACCGCTATGATGAGAGCTTGGATGATGTGAAGGAAAAAGTTTATACAAGAGATATTTTCCAGAGGGATTAAAGATATGAGAATTTTACTGGTTAATTATAGATATTTTATTTCGGGTGGACCGGAAAAATATATGTTCAACATTAAGAAGATGTTGGAAGATAATGGTCATGAAGTGATTCCATTCTCTATCCATTCTAACAAAAATGTTGAAACAGAGTATTCCAAATATTTTGTGGAGCCGATTGGAAGCCGTGACGCAACTTATTTTGAAGAATGTAAAAAGACCCCAAAGGTCATCTGGCAAATGCTGACTCGCAGTATCTATTCCACTGAGGTTGAGAAAGCTATTAAGAAAGAAATCAAAGATGTAAAGCCGGATTTGGTATATATTATCCACTTTGTAAACAAGCTTTCACCGAGCGTGATTTGCGGTGCAAAGAAGATGGGTGTTCCGGTAGTGCTGCGACTGTCAGACTACTTTTTACTGTGCCCGAGATTTGATTTCATGTACAACAAGAAACCATGCGAAGAGTGCCTTACGAAGGGGTATAGGACCTGCATAAAGAAAAGATGTGTAAAGGGGTCGCTGTTTGCATCGGTCGTTCGAGTTTTTTCTATGAAAGTACATAAGGCGATGAATGTATATAAAGGTGTGGATGCATTTATTACGCCGTCTGAGTTTTTAAAGAAGAAACTGATTGAGAATGGTTTTGATGAGAACAAAATTACCTGTATTCCGACATTTACTGCAAGCAAATCAGAAGTCGGCAAACCACAGGTTGGAACATATGGTTTGTATTTTGGACGTGTGACAGAGGAAAAAGGTGTTGACACTGTCGTCAAAGCATATGAGATGATGCCAGATCGCCATGTGAAAATAATGGGCGATGATACAACAGACGAGGCAAAAAGGTTAAAGGCATATATCAAAGAGAAGAACATTAAGAATGTTGAGTTCTTGGGCTTCAAAGCCGGAGAGGAATTGGAAGAGATAATCAAGGGCGCACGATTCACACTGATTCCGTCTATTTGGTATGATAACCTTCCGAATACTGCATTGGAGTCTTTTCAGTATTCAAAGCCGGTTATTGCAAGCAATATTGGAAGCCTACCAGAGCTTGTTTTGGATGGCGTTAATGGTTATCTGTTTAAGCCTGCCGATGCTCGGGAACTGTGCGAAAAGATTGCTTTGCTGGATGATGATGCTGTTGTAAAGAAAATGGGAGCTGCAAGCAGGGCTAGACTAGAAGATCGGTTTGCACCGCAGACTCATTATAACACTTTGATGCGTATTTTTGAATCTGTAAGGAGAAAATGAAATGGATAATATTTTTTAAAAAGTAGTTAAACATCCTGAAAAAATAGTTTACGGCCTTGAACGAAAAGGATTGTTAGACTGGCTTTCAGAAAAAGATTATATAAAAATCACATACAGATTGGCGTTTGGACGTAAATTGAACCTGGATGATCCAAAGGCACTTACAGAAAAGATTAATTGGTATAAATTATATTATAGAGATCCACTTATGCGGAAATGTGTGGATAAATATGAAGTTCGTCAATATGTAAGAGAATCTATAGGTGATGCGTATTTAAACGAGTGTTTTGGAGTATGGAACAGCATAGATGAAATTGATTACGATGCTTTGCCGAATCAGTTTGTGTTGAAACCTACAAATGGAAGTGGAGATATTGTTATTTGTACAGATAAGTCGAATTTTAATTGGGAAGAAGCTAAAAAAACACTGACAAAATATAGTAAGCATAGTTTTGCAACGAAAACAAAAGAATGGGCTTATTATGATGTGCCTTTCAGAATTATTGGAGAGAGGTTAATAAAAAGTTCAGATGAAAACCAGATAAAGGACTATAAATTTTTCTGTTTTAATGGAGAACCGGAATTCTTGTTTGTAGCAAGTGATAGGGGGACAGAGCATCTTAAGTTTGATTTCTTTGACAAGGAATGGAATAGACTTCCTATTACTAATGCACATGAACATAATATGGCTCTACCCCCCCAATACCTCAATGAAATGCTTGAAATTGCAAGAAAACTTTCAAAACCATTTCCGCATGTAAGAGTGGATCTTTATGAAGAAGAGAATAAAGTATTTTTTGGAGAACTAACATTTTATCATTTTGGTGGATTTACAAAATTTGAACCAGATGAGTGGGATTACAAATTGGGAGAATTTTTTGATTTGAAATCTATACAACGAAAACAGTAAGGGTATTAAGTACGAATATTACTTGTTTTACACGTTAATTTAATGTGTGCTTGAAAGAATGCTCTTTGTTATCTGCGGTTATGTCATGTTATCAGTATGTGCAAAGTGGTTCATAAATAAAATCGAAACATTCTTAAAAGAGAAAGTAAATAATAGGAGAGTTAATCATGTCTGAAGAAAAGAAGTTAAATGGTACTGTCATCGTTACATACCGCTGCAACGCTCGTTGCTCTATGTGTAACCGCTATAAAGCACCTTCCAAGCCGGAAGAGGAAATCAGCATTGAGACCATCAAGAAGCTGCCGAAGATGTATTTTACCAACATTACCGGCGGCGAGCCGTTCATCCGTACCGACCTGAAAGATATCGTGCGCGAACTGTATAAGAAGTCTGACCGTATCGTTATCTCGACTAACGGTTTTTTCACAGACCGTATCGTTGACCTGTGCAAAGAGTTCCCGCAGATCGGTATCCGTATTTCCATTGAGGGTCTGGAGCAGACCAATAACGAGATTCGTGGCCTGCAGAACGGTTATCAGCGTGGTTATGGCACACTGAAGAAACTTCGCGAGATGGGAATGAAGGATGTCGGCTTCGGCATGACCGTGCAGGACAAGAATGCTCCTGACCTGGTTCCGCTGTACAAGATCTCCGACGAGATGGGCATGGAGTTCGCAACTGCTTCTCTACACAACAGCTTCTACTTCGTTGAGGCAAAGAACATCATCCATGATCGTCCGATGGTTGCTAAGAACTTCGAGAACCTGGTCAATGAACTGCTCCGTAGCAACAGCCCGAAGAAGTGGTTCCGTGCGTACTTTAACCACGGTCTGATTAACTACATCTACGGCCAAAAGCGTCTGTTGCCTTGCGACATGAGCTTCGACACTTTCTTTATCGACCCATATGGCGATGTTATGCCTTGCAATGGCACCAAGGATAAAGAAGTCATGGGCAACCTGAACAATCAGACTTGGGACGAGCTGTGGAATAGCCCGGAGGCCGAGAAGGTCCGTGCAAAGGTTCGTTGCTGCGACCGTGACTGCTGGATGATTGGTTCTGTCAGCCCGGCTATGCACAAGTACATCTGGAAGCCTGCCACTTGGGTTCTGGTTCACAAGTTCAAGGCTCTGTTCACTAAACATCCGTACAGCATGTACGAGTTGAAGATCTGCCGTGACTACCGCGACGGCAAAGTTACCAAAGAGGATCTGGACAAGTGCAGCACCTGCGATATGAACTGTGTGATTAACAACGGTCTGAGTGAAGCCTCTAAGGAGCAGCTGAAGCATAAGACCGGCGAGGAAATCGTGGATGCTGATATCGCACAGCAGATGGAAAAATGAAAGACTATTTCAGTGCAAGGGAGAATTAAATGAAAAAAAAAGTTTTATTTGTTATGCCTGGATTGTATAGCGGTGGCGCTGAAAAAAGCTTGGTTAATTTGCTGAATCTTTTGGATTATTCTAAGCTAGATGTGGACTTGCTGTTGTTTAAGAAGGAAGGCTTGTTTATGAATCAAGTTCCTTCAGAGGTAAATATTTTAAATATCCCGATTAGTTTGAAGTATAGTTATTCTCCTTTGGATGGGGATGCGTTAAAAAGCTTTTCTGCTGTAAAAGCTGGAGCGAATCGAGTGATAGGAACGCTTTTTTCCCGTATATGTTACGGTAGCAACCAGAAACAGATGCGATGGAAAATTTTCTATACGCGAGTTATCGAAAAACTTGAAGGACATTACGATGTTGCAGTGGCTTATTTACACGGAGAAGCATCTTATTATGTGATTGACAAGGTCTGTGCCGATAAGAAAATTCTCTGGGTTCATAATGATTACGATAAAATTGATGGTGAGGATGCGTTTTATAAAGCATACTTTAATAAAGCAGATTATGTTGTCAGCATATCCACTCGTTGTGTTGAAATTCTTCAAAAAGTATTTCCGGATATTAGTGGGAAATTTTGTATGTTGCCGAATTTGACTTCATCTTCATTTGTTAAAAAAATGTCTGGTGAGTATATACCAAAGGAATATGAGACAGATATCCCAGTGCTCCTTTCTATTGGACGGCTAAGTAGACAGAAAGGATTTGACTATGCCATTGATGCTGCTGCGCTTCTAAAAAAGGCGGGCTATCGTTTCAAATGGTATGTTCTTGGTATAGGTGAACTTCAAGAAGAATTGGAGACTAGAATTCAGGAGAAAGAGGTAGATGATTGTTTCAAGCTTCTTGGGAACAGAGAAAACCCGTATCCTTATATAAAAAACTGCACCATCGTAGTGCAGAGTTCTCGTTTTGAAGGAAAATCTGTTGTTCTTGATGAAGCGAAAATCTTGGCAAAGCCCATTGTTGTAACGAATTATGCGACAGTAAAAGACCAAATTACAGATGGAAAAGAAGGGCTAGTTGTTTCTATGACCCCAAAAGGAATAGCTGACGGAATAGAGAAAATGTTAACAGATTCCGCATTAAGCCAGAACATAAAAGAATATTTAAGTGCGCATGAGTATGGGAATCAGGAAGAAGTTCAAAAGTATATGGAACTGATAGAGGGAAGATAATAATTAGGAGTGCTGGGTGATGAAACGAATTCTTATTGTAATACAAGATATGGAAAGTGGAGGTGGGCAGAAAAGCCTGCTGTCTTTTTTAAAATGCTTGGAAAATTCAGGAAAAGTAGAGCAATATCAGATTGATCTTATTGTTGCAAAACCAACAGGAATTTTTTATGCCCAGATTCCTAGTAGCATTCATTTGTGTTCGACACCAAAGGAACTGATGTGGCTTGGTTCTCCATTAGGTGACAGGGTGCTTAAAAATAGTTTTTCGATAAAAGGTCTTTGTGGAAAGGCTAAGTGGATAATTGGGAAAAGGATTAGGCTGTTTTCATCGGATCTGAACGAGGAACAAAAACTATGGTCTTGTTGGAAAAAACTGATTCCACAAAATAAAAAAAGATATGATATTGCTATCTCATATATGAATGGATTTCCTAATTATTATGTGATGGATAAGGTTTGTGCTCAAAAGAAGGTTTTATGGATACATAATGAATACCAGAAGTTGAGATACAATGTTGAGTTTGACAGACCATATTATGAGTCGTGCGATAGGATTATTACTATATCTCAAAAATGTTTGGAAAGTTTTGTTGAAGTGTTTCCTACGCTAAAAAATAAGATTTCTATATTGGAAAATATAACAATTAAAAAAGACATATTAAATCTTGGAAATGATGGGGTAGCCGTCGAATTTGAAGAACGAAATAGAGTGAAATTGCTTTCGGTAGGTCGCCTTGGGGCACAAAAGGGCTTTGATTTGGCAATAAAATCCGCAAAAGTCTTGAAAGATCGAGGAGTTGATTTTATTTGGATAATTTTGGGGGAAGGGCCAGACCGGAAAAAACTCCAGGAACAGATTGATGCGGATGAACTAAACAATAATGTGAAATTGATTGGGATACGTTCGAACCCATATGTATATATCAAAAAATGTGACATTTTCGTGCAGACATCTAGGTTTGAGGGAAAATCGATTGTTTTGGACGAAGCAAAAATATTTTGTAAGCCAATAGTAGTAACGAACTATCCAACAGTTGGCGATTCAATTGTAGATGGACAGAATGGATTGATTGTGGAAATGAACGAATGTTCTATTGCGGATGGTATTCAGAGATTATTAGAAAATACGATTTTGGCAGAATCCTTTGTTTCAGAGTTACGGAAAGCAGAGGGAAATGAGAAGGAATTGAACCGCTATATTGGGAATATGTTGGATATTTAGAAGGGAAGTATATATGAAGGTATTTATATCTATAAATAATTTAGAATGTGGCGGAGCACAGAAAAGTCTAATTTCGTTACTGAATTACTTAAAGGTTTCAAACGGGATGGATATAGATCTTCTTGTGTTAGATGAGTCAGACGTATTCTTTAAAGACATACCGGATTGGATTCATGTCCTGAAAGCATCTGATGAAGTAAAAGCTATGTTTATGCCATTCGGAAAACTTATGGGTTCGGAACTGTCTGGCATGGTAAAAATTAAAGGTATCTTTTCTAAGTTATTGATGAAAACTTTTAGAGACAAAAATGCCAATACGGTACAGCGAGTTTGGAAGGCTTGGAGATGCTTTATTCCAGTTCAAAAAAAAGAATATAATTTGGCAGTTTCTTATGTAGATGGGTTTTCAAATTATTATGTAATCGATAAAGTTACAGCTTCAAAAAAAATTCTGTGGGTGCACAATGAATATGAAAAATTAAGTTATAAGATGAAATTTGATAAGCCTTATTTTGAAAAAGCTGATAACATAGTGACTATTTCTGATTTGTGTATACAGAGCTTAAACAATGTTTTTCCGGATTATAAAGATAAATTTAGAATGCTTCCTAATCTGTCTTCAGCTGATAGTATAAAAAGAATGGCAGAAATGGAAGAGCCAACCGAATATAAAGGCAAAAAAAACATTTTACTTTCTATAGGGCGGCTCGAAGAGCAAAAAGGATTTGATCTTGCTATTAAAGCAGCTAAAATACTGAAGGATAATAAGGTCGAGTTTTGTTGGTTCATAATTGGTCAAGGAGAATTGGAGCATTCTTTAAAATCAATGATATGTGAAAATGGCTTGGAAGATGTATTTAAATTAATCGGTGTACGAAAGAACCCATATCCATATATTAAAAATAGCTTAATTTTTGTGCAACCATCCAGGTATGAAGGAAAATCTATTGTTCTGGACGAGGCTAAGATACTTGAAAAGCCGATAGTGGTAACTAATTATACAACTGTTTATGATTCTATAACGGATGGCCTGAGCGGTTCGATCGTTGAATTTGATGAAAAAAAACTAGCGGATTCCATTAAGGAATTGATTGAAAATAAATTGCTTAGGACGGTATATTCTAACAATTTAAAAGAGGAAAACAAGAACATAAACTATAATACTGAAAGATACTTGGAATTAATGAGAGAAGGACAAGAGAGGGCTTGGTAATGCGTTTTAATCCTAAACAAGCGAGGCTGATGCCAGATTTAATAATGCCAATAGCAGTGCTACTATTATTTATGCCGCCATGTATGATTTGGTATGCGCCGGGGTTAATGTCTGGTGTGTATTTACTTCAAAAAGGGATATTTCTAGTTTGTGCATATTATTTTGTTAGATATAAATTGTTTAATAATTCCTATTTTTGGTTGCTTTTAATATATTTGATGTGGATTATAGCGGTTACTATAGTAAGTGGGAATTCTCTTACAGAATGGGGTAGTTATCTGAATATTTTTTCTGTCTGCGTAATAACAATGTACTGCATGAGCCGCGCACCACAGAAGTATACAGGTTATGTAGCATTCATATTTGTATTGTGGATGCTTTTGAATACACTTTTTTGGAAAGAAGGGGGAATGTATTTAAATAGCAATGGACAGATGAGCTTCGTTCTTGGAACGAAAACAAGCTTAACATATTATCAGATAGTTGCATGTTGCTTTATAGGGCTATATGAGCAATTTGTTGATAATAAGAACAAATATAGAGTAACAGTGTTACATGTAATTCTCTTGCTTAGCGTAGTTTTGTGGAATTTGCGTCAGCCCATTTCTACTTCGGAATTATGTATTGCAATCTATTTTGTATTACTTGTATTAAACCATATTGAACATCCCTTTATTGATAAAATATTTCGATTTGGATTTGCTGCGACAATTGTATTAAATATAGGGATAGTCTTCTTTAATGCTCAGATGTTTTTTGCTAATTTTATAACAAGCGTTCTTCATGAAAGTGCGGATTTAAATTACCGGACGACGATTTGGAAGGTTGTATTGACTAAGATAGCTGATAATCCTATTTTAGGGCATGGGCTGAACACTGGTACTCATTTCTCTTTCGATGCGGGTACTTCAAGTATTAATCAGGCCACACATAATTTTCTCTTATATTTGATCTTTGTAGGTGGAATCATAGGAACAGTCTGCTTTTTGTTCATATGTATGTTGGGAATACGTAGAGCAACAAAAAAAGATTGGATGATTGGACGCACATTAGATATTACATTGATATGTTTTGGATTAATGTGGATAACAGAGCAACTAAAATCTTTTGATATGATTTTTCTTTGTCTATTGGCATGTGTATGTGCTGGAGAAACAAAACAGGCATTGGTAGACTTAGATGAAGGAGGAAAGGTGGCTAGATGAAAAATAAATTGATTATAGAACCAAATGAGACTAAAAAAGTTGGATTATTAACCTACCATCATACTACCAATTTTGGTTCGTTGTTACAAACGTTCGCATTGTATAAGACCATAACAGAAATTGGGTATCCATGTGAGATTATAGACTATCGTAACGAAGCAGTAGAACAGAGAGAGTTTATAAAAAAATTATATCAATGCCGTAGCCTTCGGGAGATTAAACATCATCTTCAGTATAGTAAATACAGAAGAAAGAAAGCAAAAGAATTTGCATTGTTTTTATGTGATAAATTTGATGTTTCATCAAAGATTTATTATAGGAATAACATTTCAGAAGCAAATTCAAGATACGATTGTTTTGTGATTGGCAGCGACTTGGTTTGGGATTTTTCAATTAATGGTCATGATACAACGTATATGTTAGATTTTGTGGAGAGTGGAAAAGGGAAAATTGCATTTGCTTCTTCTGTCGGTGAAATTTGGCACGGTACGGAAATGAGAGAGGTTGAGAATCTTCTTATAGGTTTTGATGCTATAGGAGTTCGTGAATATGCGATTCAAAACAAGTTGAATGAACTATTAAATCGTACTGTTGATTTTGTGTGTGATCCTACTATGCTGATTGATCCAGCTGAATGGGAGAAGATGGCATCAAACCGGATAATTCAAGAGGATTATGTGCTGTGTTACATGTCAAACGATGGATTGACGATGTATAAAGATGCGGTAGATTATGGAGAAAAGCATGGACTTCCGGTATATCTGATTTCGTATGATTGGGTGCCCGACAATATGAGAGCAATCCGCCCATATAGGATAGAAGAGTTTTTGAGCTTAATTAGGTATGCAGATACGGTGTTTACAGCATCCTATCATGGAATGTTATTCTCCTTGTACTTTAATAAAAACTTCTATTATTATAATCGTGGCTGGAAAGAGCGTATGAAATCGATCTCGGAATATTTGGGTTTATCAGATCGTGAGCATTGGACGCCTGATAAAGGTGAAGAGATTATTGATTATTCCTTAATAAATAGTAGAATGGAAAAATTCAGGGAAGAATCAAAATCTAGATTGGCAAAGTATCTTGGAAAGAAGGAATGACTTTGAAAAAAGATAGTGTGAAAGTTAATTTTATATACAATTTGATTTACAATATAATAAATATTATTGTGCCGCTGTTGACTGCCCCATATACATCCAGAGTCTTGGGAGCCGCCAATATTGGAATATATAGCTATACCTATTCAATTGTATCTTCCATGATCTTGTTTGGGGCGCTGGGAACAGCTACATATGGACAGAGAGAGATTGCAGCTGCAGGAGATGACATTGAAAAAAGATCTAGGTTATTCTGGGAAATCTGGATTCTTAAAGCCATAGCTACGATAGTGATTTTTATTTTCTTTTTGCCATATGCAATAACTACGAAATACTGTTTATACTATCTTCTGCAAATACCTTTTTTTGTGGCAGCTATTCTTGACATCAGTTACTTGTTTCAAGGATTGGAGAAATTCAAATATATTGCAATTAGAAACAGTTTGGTTCGTATAGTAGGAATTATCTTACTGTTTCTCCTGGTAAAAAATCAAAATGATTTGTGGATTTATTTGCTTATTATTGGAGTATCCCAAATGTTGGGAAATGTCTCTATGTGGCCTTATCTACGAGGAAATTTGTGTGGAGTAAAACTGAGCGTCAAAGGCGTAACACATCATTTTAAGGAAGTACTTATTTATTTTATTCCCTCCGTGACGTATCAGATTTATGCAGTGCTGGATAAGGCGATGCTGGGTTGGCTCGTAGGGTCGGAGTATGAAAATGGATATTATGAGCAGGCGCATAAAATAATTAATATGGTAGTAAATATAATAAGTGCATATACTATTGTGATGAGATCCAGGATGTCAGTTCTTTTTGCAAAGAACGCAAGAGAAGAAATACATAATAAAATGGTTACCTCGTATAATTTCATTGCTTTTCTGGTATTTCCTATGACATTTGGTTTAGCAGCAGTAGCGTCTGGTATGGTACCTTGGTTTTTTGGTGATGGTTATGATCAAGTTACTTATTTATTGTATCTGTTTTGTCCGATTTTTATTTTTATGGGATACTCCAGAATGATAGGAACACATATTCTAACACCCAGTGGCCGGCAGGTGATCAGTAATTATGCTCAGATATCTGCGGCAGTAATTAATATCATTTTTAATGCTATTTTGATTCCACGCTTTTTTGCAGCTGGAGCAGCCATTGCATCTGTAGTGTCTGAAATGGTGGTGATGATGGTATATTTTATTATGGTACGTAAAGAAATCAATTTTCGAGAAATGTTTGATGCTGCGTGGAAAAAGGTTGTTGCAGCATTAGCGATGTTTGTTGTGTTGTTTAATGTAGAAAAAATGTTCACTGTATCCATTCGAGCGAGCTTTTTTGAGATAGTAATTGGAATAGCCGTATACGGTGTCGTATTATTGTTGCTTAGGGATAGCTTTTTGTGTATGAATGCTAAGCGGATGATGGGACGAATTATGTCTAGATAAGATAAACTATTTTTAGGAGGAATATAAATGGGATTGGTGTCTAAGGTTATGAAATTCAGATTATTGTTAAAGATCCCCAGAGGTTTTCTGTCTAATGGAATTATGCGAGTTCAAACATATTATAATAAGTCTTCCGCCAGTGCAGTAGAAGGTTCATTGCCTGCATTATGCCGAGAACTGCGTATTGAGGCACATACCATAGAAAAGGGACTTTCTCTTCCAAGTGTCAGAAAAGGCTTTGGCCGGGAGAAAATCAAAAAAATTCTAGGGCTACTGGATCAGTATATTGCGAAGGATCAGTATACATACGATAAGGATGCTTTTTTGAGTGCTTTAGGGATGGTATGCAGATATGTTGAAGAAGCTGAGCACTACGATTGTGATACATCCTTTATTGACTTGAAAAAATATGATCGATGGGTACATGAAATCGACCTGAAAGATTATGGAACAGCACAGTGTGTACGGGGGGGGGCGGTATTCTGACTTCCAGACTTTGGCGTATTCACGTCATAGCGTAAGAGATTTTTCGGATAAACCGTTATCAGTTGAAAAAATAAAAAAAGCTGTAAAATTGGCACAAACAGCACCATCGGCTTGCAACAGACAATCTTCACGGATTATCCATGTTACTGACCGGGAAAAGTGCGAAAAATATTGAATATTCAGGGTGGAGCGAAGGGACATTCAATCACAGAACTGCTGCTACTGGTTAGCGATTTATCTTTATATCGTTTTCTTTCGGAAATGAATACACCATATTTAGATAGCGGCATTTTCTTGATGAATTTATTGTATTCGTGCACATACTATGGAATAGATACCTGTCCTTTGATCTGGGATGACTATGGAGAAAAAGGAACGGAACTGCGAAGAATTCTGCCTATTGGCAAGAACATGCATGTGATCGCAGTTATTCAGATTGGTGAACATAGAGAAAATAGTGTGCATGCTATCTCACACAGACGACCTGTTGAGGACGTTTTTATTGAGATATAAGGGTACAATTATAACAGTAGGGGATCTGTGTTTCGAGTTGCCTGACCGTCTGCTTATGGAGGTTATGAAAAATGAGATTCGGACACAGAAGAAATATCCCAATATGGATTCAAGGCTTGATAGTTATAATTGGAATTGCAGTGATATCAGCTCTGTTTATTTATGAAAAAGTAGAAGAAGAACGTATGGAACAGCATGTATTACAGATGGGGAAAGAAGATCGCAAAAAACTTATTCCGTCTGATGAGAATTCCATTAATGTGTTACAAGATAATGGGTTTGTTACTGACGTACCGGAGCAGGGAAAGCTTGTTTTGAGCAGCGAAACATTTAGAGAGAACTACGAACGTACAAGTCGGTTTGATGTAGCTGCTACAAGTGTCTCGGTGGATTTGTCAAAACAGTCATTCGATGCGTCGAAAATTTATCTGCTCAGATTCAGGATGAAAGCGGAAGAGAACGCTGCGATTGTTAATGTAAACTTTGGAAAGAAGTATAATTTTTTTATAACGACTGAGTGGAATGAGTACTATTATCCTTGTACAGATGAGGAAATTGCGTCTGTTAAGTGGGTACTGGAATCAGACTTTCAAATCATACAAATATCAGATGTGGAAATATATGAATATGGTGCGAATGCTGACTTACAGAGTATGCCTTGTGGAACGTATTTAGCTGATGCAAAAGAAATAAAACTGAGTGAGGATACTGATCTGAACATTGGACATCAAAACCGTGATATTCAGTACCTAAATGGATATGTATATCTTGTAGGTGATAGCTCTTTAATTATAGCGAAAGAAAATGCGGATGGTTCTCTCGTTACTTGTGGCTATCTTTCAGATTTGGGAGAGGTTAGAAGGCTAGAATTATATGATGATACAATGCTGGCAGTTGCCTCAAGGCATAATGGCGTTTATTTAGTGGATATCTCAAATAAGGAAACACCGACGGTTATTTCTCATTACAACACGCTTGAAATTGCAAATGATGTTTGCTTTGCGAGTGACTATATGATTGTAGCGGGAAGATATTTTGGTGTTGAGATTGTTGACATTAAGGATAGAAGTAATCCACAGTTTGTCTCTAAGATATCCAATAATAAAGAATGTTACCGTGTTGCAGTTTCTGACACAACGCTGTTTGTAAGCTGCTGGGCAACAGGTGAAGTAGAATTGTATGATATTTCAGTAGTAGACAATCCTCAAAAAATAAGAACAGTCGAAGTTGATGGACGTGTTGGCGAAACTTTTGTTGACGAAGATTTTATGTATGTGGTAACAGGCTACAGCGGAATGTCACTCAAAGATACGGTTGGGCAACCAGGATATGGTACCGGTAACGGATTGACTATATTTGATATAACTGATATAACTCGACCTGTATTAGTGTCGACAGTAAAGGCCGATGGCAGTTTATTTCACTCGGCGTATGATGACTGGTCTGTTTGTGTGAATAATGGATTTGCTTACTTTACAAATTCTTATGGAGGTTTATATGTGTATGACGTCTCCAATCCGGCAGCGCCAGAACGGATTGGCAAGTATACGGTGCCACTGTACAAAGATAAAAGCAGTTTATACACAGATATGACTGAAAGCGATGCTTATGTATTTCCATACGATTGCTCAGAGTATATTAATTCGCCAGTAACTGGTGTGGCTTTAGGAGAAGGTAAAGTGTACTTTTCGTGTGCATACACTTCGCTTCATTCAATTGATTTCTCGGAAGCAATGCCGTTGGAGAAAAAGGTGAACAATTCAGTAGAATATCAAGTAGCTAATGCGTCAGATAAAAATAGGTATCGAAATGTAGAGTATTTGTTATCTGATGAAAATGTTTATGTGATACAAAAAGCTGGAGATTATTACTATGTAGGTACTGATGTAGGAATTTATGTGCTGGACTCCAAGTTTGAAAGAATTAAATTACAAAAAACAGATAATCCAGTACAGGATATTAAGATAGTTGACGGTATCCTTTTTACAGCAGAAACCACAGGGATGGGAATTTATCGGGTTGATGATGAAATTATTGAATTTATCAGCTGGTACGATTCCAACTCTAAGAATAAAAATGTTTCATCTCTTGGTGTTACTCCGGATAAAGCATTCGCTGTTTTACAGGCATCATTTGCTGGTTTGGAGGTTGTTTCTATTACTGACCTGGAAAATCCATCGAAGGTAGATAATTTGTTGACTGATGATGGTAATAAGATTAGTGTAGATAAACTTGGTACTGGTTCTTTATATTATAGGAATATCGTAAATGGAAATGTGAATGGAATGATCGGTGTAATTGGGATGGCAAATTCTGTTTGGCTGAGGTCAACGGGAGAGAATCTCCAATTGGTTGCATCATACAGAAATAGTTTGTATCGAGAAGAAGGTGGAACAGCTTCGATGACAGATGGGACTGTAGTGACTATAGCAAATAATGGTTATAGAGTGTACGATCCTATTGCTGATATGAATTCGGATCTTTCCAACTTGAATGTTAATAAGGTTTCTGATGTATTTATCAGTGGAAAAGCTACAGTATCCGATGGGCTGCTTGTTGTCTGCAATGCGTATAAAGGAGAGATTTGGGTAATTAATATTGCCAATCCTGAAAATCCTGTGCTTGTAAGCAATTTTGAAATTAGTGGAAACCCAGATCTTTGTTTGGTCACAGAGAATTACATATTAATACCTGTTAAGCATTCTGGACTGATGAAGATTACGAGAAGTGCGAAATGAAAGGAGAACTATGAACACAACATTACTTATCATGGCCGCTGGAATCGGTAGCCGATTTGGAACAGGAATCAAACAGTTGGAGCCAGTGGATGATGCTGGTCATATCATCATGGATTACTCAATCCATGATGCGATTGAAGCTGGTTTCAATCATGTAGTATTTATTATACGTAAGGATATTGAGAATGAATTCAAAAAGGTCATCGGCGATCGCATTGCTGCTATTTGCTCTTCTCACAATGTAACTGTGGATTACGCTTTCCAGGATATCAACGACATCCCGGGAACTCTGCCGGAAGGCCGTACAAAGCCGTGGGGAACGGGTCAGGCTGTGCTTGCAGCGAAGAAGGTCATCAAGACCCCGTTTATCGTCATCAATGCAGATGATTACTATGGAAAGGAAGGCTTCAAGGCGGTTCATGAGTATCTGGTGAATGGCGGCAAGTCCTGTATGGCTGGTTTCGTTCTGAAGAACACGCTATCTGATAACGGCGGTGTGACTCGTGGTATCTGCAAGATGGATGAGCAGAACAATCTGACGGAAGTTATGGAGACCAAGAACATCGTAAAGACTGCAGATGGAGCAGAGGCAGACGGTGTAGCTGTTGAAGTGAATTCTCTGGTTTCTATGAACATGTGGGGCCTGACTCCAGATTTTCTGGATGTACTGGAAAAGGGCTTCAAAGAGTTCTTTGAGAAAGAAGTCCCGGGCAATCCTCTGAAAGCAGAGTATCTGATCCCTATCTTCATCGGCGAACTGCTGGAGCAGGGAAAGATGTCAGTGAAGGTTCTGAAAACCAATGATACATGGTATGGCATGACCTATCACGAGGATGTCGCAGCAGTAAAGGACAGCTTCAAGAAGATGCTGGAGAACGGCGTGTATAAGGCTGACCTGTTCAGTGATCTGTAAACGACGATGAAAGAAACGATTGATTTACTCGGAAAGATCATCACAAACATCCTGACTGCGCTATATGAGCCGTTTGGCTTTTCGCTTCTTCTTTCCTTTTTGGCCATGTTTTTCTATCTTTATGCTTATGAGCCAATACATGCAGGCAAAGGCTGGAAGAGTGCCATAGTGACTTGGTATCAGAAGTTCAAAGAGAGCGTGTTCTTTCGGAAGTTGTTCTTACTGGCCTTTGTGACATCAATGATTTTGTTTAGGACGTTACTAAACCGTAATCTATGGCTAAATCCTTTGTCCGATGTCATGGGCGGTTGGGGCATTTGGGAGACCGTGAACGGCGAACGGAAGCTGACCACCGAGTGCATCGAGAATGTAATCATGATGGTGCCGTTTTCAGCAATAGTGATGTGGACGTTCGAAGAAAAGATAGGAAACGGCTGGAAGAAGATACTGTGGTATAGCGGAAAGATAGCGTTCGGTTTTTCGGTAAGTATTGAGATGCTGCAATTATTGCTTCGCTTGGGTACGTTCCAGCTATCAGACATTTTCTACAACACAGTTGGCGGAGTGCTAGGTGGCTTGGTGTACTATGCGACGATGAAGGCAAGAAAGCGTCTGTAAAAGAGTATAGTTTTGTGATATACTAAAAAAAGAGACTTTTATGTTGTTCTCATACCTACACAATACTTAATTTAAACGATTATAATTTTGGAAAGAGGTTTGTGTCCTATGCCCAGAACTAAAGGTAGCAAGAATAAGCCCAAAACTGTGACTGTAGATTTTGCAACACAGATTGCAGAAAAGCAGTCCGCAAAGGAAGCACTCACAGCCGAGATCACATCCATTACCGCTAACATTGACACTTTGAAGGCTGACCTGAAAGAAAAGAAGACTGCTCTGAAGAAGGCCGAAAAAGAAATGGCATCCTTGGAAGCGAAGAAAGCAAAGGCAGATGCTAAGGCTGCTGAAGAAGCTAAGAAGACCGAAGCAGAGGCTGTGCTGAATAAGTTGCTGGCAAGCGGCATGAGCGCGGATGAGATCCTCGAAAAACTGAAATAAGATCGACCGTGTGGACAAACTGAACTCCAGGAGTTCACACGGTAATTTTTGAAGGTTGCTGTATAGTTTGCAACGGAAATAAAAGAAATGGAGCGTAAGAAAAATGAATTTATCAAAAATACACCACATCGCAATCATCGTATCTGATTACGAAGCCGCAAAGAATTTTTATGTAAACAAACTGGGCTTCTCTGTTATCAGAGAGAACTATCGCCCGGAGCGTAAAGACTGGAAGCTGGATCTTCGTGTTAATGAGCTTACGGAATTGGAGATTTTCGCTGAGGAAAACCCGCCGAAGCGTGTGAACCGTCCGGAAGCCTGTGGCCTGCGTCACCTTGCGTTCTGCGTTGATAGCGTGGAACAGACAGTGAAAGAACTGGGAAAATTAGGTATAGAATGTGAGCCAATCCGTGTGGATGACTATACCGGAAAGAAGATGACTTTCTTTCATGACCCGGATGGTCTGCCGCTGGAGCTGCACGAATAATTATGGGAGAAAAAAGAGCGTATAAGCCTCGGAAGCCTGGCGGCGGCCGGAAGAAGCTGAAGCCGGAGTATGATGCCGGGAAGAATCTAAAAGAGCAGATGGAAAGTGTTGTGGCGCTTTATGAGGAGGAATGCTCCCTCCAATCCATCGCTGATGATCTAGCTCTAAACCCTATCAAGGTACGGAAGCTGCTCATTACGGCTGGTGTGTATGAATCGGAAGTGGCGGAGAAGGTACAGGATACCTTTGAGGAGTATCGGAAAACACAGAGCTATAAAGAAGCCATCCTCTCAACCGCAGCAGCTCTTGACCTATCCAAAGCCTCCGTTACCTCGTATCTGCCTTATCAGAAAGGTGTATACTTCTCAAGTGCTGCTGATAAAGAAAAAATTAGTGTTGGAGCAGAGCGGCGGCGGAGATACAGAACAGTAAGAAAACTGAGATCAGAGCTAACAGAAGAGCATCTGTGGGAGACGATCTTGCTTTATTCTGGTGTGAAATTCAAAACCTATTTCGGCTTACCCTTTACCTATGAAATACGAAAAGGCAGAAGCGGCGAATACACAAAGGAACTGTGGATCGACAGGCGAGAGAATAGTAAAAGTCTGGCGTGGAGTTCGGTGCTGCTGGCTCTGAACAATATAAAAAAGGTAGGGGAAGTGGCAAACCGCCCGAAAGCTCTGGGGGATATCCGGGGAGTGACTTATATTTACGGGATGTTCTATCGGTTCGGACTGATCGATGTGCCGGATGAAGTGAAGGAGAAGATGGGTCATCCGAAAAACCGCAAAAAATAGGTTGCTATGTGTAGAAGTCTACGGTAATATGTGCCGTAACTGAGGATATGAATTTCGGTTGGGAAGGATAGTAGCATTATAGAAAAATTGAAGGAAATGCTGGAGGAGTATTTGAAGAAAACAGAGCCGGAGTATTACCCGCCAGTGGAGAATCTACTGGATCTAATCTACGAGCATTACACGGAGAATAATCCAGTAGAAAAAAACACAGTTGCCGGTAAAGCGGCAAAGGCCAAGGAAAAGGAACTGGAAGAGTGGCTGCGTGACTTGGAAGGTATGGATAGGTTGGTAGATGACTACATCGGAGATAAGATTCCACTCTGGGAGAAGATCATGGACTGGCAGAGGACGGTGTGCTGTGCTTGGGAGAAGACTGCCATGCCCATGCAGACCAGAGAGCCACAAGCGAAATACTTGTGAGCTTGCATCAGCTTCTTGCAGCCTGTGTAGAAGCATCCTGCCATACAGGCAAGTGCGGGAGTATCCTAAAGTTTGTGTAAACCTCCAAACTGATGTAAGATAAAATTACTC
>OGLW01000304.1_pt1 | contig 27671 bp, 27 predicted proteins | sample 1572961 | NCBI WGS metagenome assembly OGLW01 (sample SAMEA2581880, study PRJEB24529) | metagenome | biome: Human gut stool | place: China | collected 2011
AAGCAAAGCTTTTCTCTTGATTTTTTAGAAAGAGGAACATTTACTGAATATCCCTCTGTAGCGTGGGTGATTTTCAATATTTAGAATTCGTTAGGCAGTTCCTTTTGGTGTTGTGATATTTATAAATATCCTCTCTTATGTCTTTGGGAGTGAACTTTATTGGGGAACTTCTGCATTGAACTTTAATCGAGGAAGCGTTTGGTAAGTCCTTCGTATTCGTCAATCCGGCGATCACGGAGGAAAGGCCACCAGCGGCGGACGTTTTCCGAGCGTTCCATATCTATTTCCACTACCATGTTTTCCGGATGATCGTTTCCGGCTTGTGCCAGGAATTCTCCTTGCGGTCCTGCTACGAAACTGTTTCCCCAAAATAGGATGCCGTTTGTCTGTCCGGAAGGATCGGGCTCGTGTCCTACACGGTTGACGGAGATAACAGGAAGACCATTGGCAACGGCATGGGCACGCTGCGAAATAATCCAGGCGTTGAGTTGGCGGGCTTTTTCGTCGTCCGTGTCACTGCTTTCCCAGCCGATGGCAGTAGGATAAATTAAAAGTTCCGCACCTTTCAGTGCCATCAGGCGGGCAGCTTCCGGATACCATTGATCCCAGCATACCAGTACGCCCAGCTTTCCTAAAGAGGTTTGAATGGGTTCAAAACCGATGTCTCCGGGAGTGAAATAGAATTTCTCGTAGTAAGCCGGATCATCGGGAATATGCATTTTCCGGTATTTACCCGCAATGCTTCCGTCGCGGTCGAACACAACAGCGGTGTTATGATATAGTCCGGGGGCACGTTTCTCAAAAAGAGAGGTGACAAGGACTACTTTATTGGCGGCTGCCAACTCGGAATAAAAGCCTGTGGATGGTCCGGGAATGGGTTCAGCCAGATCAAACAGGTTGGTGTTTTCTGTCTGGCAGAAATAAAGTGAATTGTGCAGCTCTTGAAGCACAATCAGTTGCGCACCGTGAGCAGCGCAAGCCTCGATACTCTTTGCGAGGTTCATCAGGTTGACCCGAATATCTGCGGTATTGGATTGTTGGATGATTCCGACTTTTATCTTTTTCATGATGAATAATTACTTGGTTGATTCATTCGTTATTTTATAACTCCTAATGGGTATTGCATGGTGACACAATGCAGGGAACCGTGTTGCTTAATTAGGGCACGGCAGTCTATTCCGATTATCTGATGGCCTGGAAATGCTTGTTGTAACACTTCTCTTGCTTTTTGGTCATTTGCCGGCTGATGGTATGTCGGGTAGAGAATAACTTCGTTCATAATCAGGAAGTTGGCGTAAGTTGCGGGCAGGCGTTCGCCGTCTTCTTCGATCTTGTCCGCCATCGGTAAGGCTAACAGGCGATAGGGTTCTCCTGCTAAGGTGCGGAATGTTTTCAGTTGTTCCTCCATTGCAAGTAATGCTTGGTAGTGTTCGTCTTCTTTGTCGTCGCATTTTACGTAAGCAATGGTGTCGGTAGAACAGAAACGTGCCAAAGTGTCGATGTGGCTGTCGGTATCGTCACCGGCAAGATAGCCGTGGTCTAACCAAAGAACCTTTTGCAGGTGGAAGGTTGATTTCAGGTATTCTTCTATCTCTACCTGGTTCAGTCGCCTGTTCCGCTGGGGAGAAAGCAGGCATTCGGAGGTAGTGAGCAGTGTGCCCATTCCGTCGCTTTCGATGGAGCCTCCTTCGAGAACGAAGTCGAGACGGTCTATATACTGGCCTTTCAAGGCTCCGGCTTCTACCGCTTGTTTGGTGATTTGATTATCCAGTTCGGAAGCAAATTTCAGTCCCCAGCCGTTGAATGTAAAGTCGAGCAGGGAAGGGGTGTCGGTGTCTATCATGGTGATGGCTCCGTGGTCGCGTGCCCATGTGTCATTGGTGGCACATTCCAGAAAGCGGACGTTGTTCATGTTGACGGTAGCGGCTATCTGTTTTTTCACTTCTTCCGGTTCGGGGGTGACAATCAATAGTAACTCTCGCTTCGCTATTTCCCTGGCTATGTTTATAAAACACTCTTGCACTTCTGCTAGCATGTATGCCCAGTCTGTACCGGCGTGTGGCCATGTCAACTGTATACCACTCTGCGTATGCCATTCGGCGGGTAAATGAGGTGCTCTCATTTCTACCTGCACGGTCATGTTTTTGCCGAAATTCAATTGCAAATCTTTCTCCGAGCCACTTGGGCTGGGAAGTCCAACCATGATTCCCATTAGACTATTATCTATTTAGTTATTTATAAAATCAGTTTATTGTCTGCGTCAGTCGTCAGTGTGCCTGTTACGCATCATTACGCATTATTATGAATTCGCTTCCTGCTTTGGCTTCCGGTCAAAGAATGGATTCTTGGAGGATGCACTTACAGGGATAGCCATTACCATCTTGCAGTCTTTCAGCCAGTTCAGGCGTTGTGCTGCCAGCCCGGCGGAGAACATCACACGTGTGTCTACACGCAAATCGGCGGCAGTAGCACAGGCGGAACCTATGGCGATACCTACGTCTATGCTGTTCAGTGCGCAGGGAACTCCTCCGGTACGTCCGTCGCAGGTGGCGAAACCGCAATGACCGCAGTTCAAGCCTTGTGTCTGCTCGCGTGTTCCTATCAATACAACACATTCAGCACTTAAGATGTTGTCGGCATCACGAAGGAAAAATTTCATTCCGTGTTCTTCTACCATAGCTATCATAGTGTCCGATAGTTGTTTAATCTCTTCATCCGTGATTAGGGCCACTTCGATAATATCGATTCCTTTTCCTTTCGGAGCAGTACGCGCAGCCGTCATCATCTGGCGGGCTACTTGTAATACATGCTCATGACGGGCATCTCTTTCGTTCAGTATCATAACTTTTCTTGAATTAATTAGTGAGGCAAAGATAAATGAAAATTGGTAAAACGGAGCGAAATGATGAAAGAAATAGAGGCTGTAATTCTGTTTATCTAATCACTCCATTATACTATGAGGTAGATGAAGGGGATAGCTTATGTATAAATGTCTATTGTAAATGTTTTATTCAGTTACCTGATATATAACAGATTGAGCTTATTAATGCGCTTAATATTCTCAATACTAAGTTGAAAATTATTCTTAGTTGATTTTATTATCTGTTAGCGATTTCTCTACAAAGTTCTCTTTTTTCACGAACAATAGACAGGACTTCCGGATTTTTATCAATATTGATAATAGGACGGTATTTTTGAATTAAATATTCTTCACAGGCTTCATCTCTTTCTTTTGTGATGATATAATTAACTAGTAAATTGTCGCTATTAAATTGAATAATATTGTTTTCATCTGCCTTCTTAAACTTATAATTATATTTGTTTCTTTTATCCTTTAAAGATCCCTTAGGTGGTGTAAACCCTAAAATAGCTCCAATACTTCTGAAGAATGTACCATGACCTTTTGCTATAAGTTCTTGCTTCAAACGTTTTTGTAAATTATTGGCGATACCAATATATATAATATCATGCTGCCTATCTTTGAGTGCTATTCTACACGGTTCGATAAGCTGATCTATGTTTTTGATTCTAATACAATAGATGCCAAAACAAGGTGGTGCATCTTCTATGCTTTTTACGGGATCTCTAAATTTTGCTTTATCTAAAAGTGTATTTTCAATCTCTTTAAATTTATTATTCTCCATATGCTTTTGTGCTATCTCGAATTTGTTTTTTATTCCTTTCATTAGTTTGAGAGCCTTATTTATGCTGCTGAATTTATCTTAGAATAGAGCATACTCTTAAAGAATAGAGTAAATCACAGCAGTAAATAGCACTCCCACTAATGTACCTATTAAGGCAGATTTTGCTTTTCTGTCATCATTATTCCATGAAATACAGCATAAGATTATTCCAATTAGTGGAATTAAGAAACTTATAAATAAATAGCCTAAACTGATTCCTTTACTATTTAAGTTTTGTTCATTTTGAGGATATCCACAAAAAGGACAGCTTTGGGCATGACTTGAAATTTGTTTACCACACTCTCTACAATAAATAAGTGACATGTTATCTTTGGTATTTAGTGTCTTATTACTTTGGGTTATATTATATGTAATCAATTCTTTATCGCATTGGGGACATTTGAATATAACATCTGGTTTAGATGGAGCTTCTATCACATTCTTGCAAAAGGGACATTCAACCATTGAAGAATCAATCTTTTTTATTTCATTACTGTTTTCCATATAATCAAAGTTTATATTATTAAACATCTATTCCTATAAAATTTAAAAACGCAAATATCCAACATAACATGAATAAACATAATAGTACTGTTAGAATTAAAAAATCTTCATTGTGTTTTTTTACACCAACTTCTTGAGAAAGGAGAATCCTAACTCCAATTTCAGGTTTGGGAATTGCCGAAATTTTTTCCATAAACATCCTATTTATAATATCATTTCGACTCCCTAAAATGAGGTTATACATAAAAAAGAAAGTGTGGAGTCGTCTGTTTATCTATCGGGAGGTTCTGGTAAACCTAAGGAACAAATAAACAATACCCCACACTTGTATAGATATGCGCATAGGTAACACATACGAAAATACAAGTGATGAGTGTTATTGTTATCCCTGTTCCTTTTGAAATTTACCAGATTTCCCGAATAAGGATAAAAGCAAAACACTTTCATCTAATAAAATGTAATGTCATATAATTGCTCATGATGACAGTGCAAATATAGATATATTTTGCAATATAACACTCTAGGGTATTGTTTTTTTTAGGTTTAAGTATAGTCTTCGTTTCTTACTCTATCAAATCTATCTCATCATCCATTTCTCCATTCTCATCGTCATATAAATAAGATTCAGGTATATAGTCAGACAAAACCAGTTTTTCATTCTGTGTTTCGTTTTCAATTTCTTCTGCAAGATCAATATTTACGTCAATATCATCGCAGCAGGCGTAGTTGTCGCGATATTGTTGATTACGTTTCATTTCTTGCTGAAAAAAACTGCTACCAAATAATGCTTTAAATAGATTCATAGTTTTAATGTTAAACGTTATGTTATAAATGTCTTTTTATTGCTTCCTCATAAATTCTCCGTATCCGTTCCCGAAGATGTGACGGCTCAATTACTGTAAGTGAACTACTACGTGAGAGCAATGCCATTACAAAATCATTAGTAATACGAAGGCGTAATCTGATTCGAAATTCCATCTCATTGTCCGTAATGATTTCTTGTGAATGATGCAAAGGAATCGATTTCAAGAAACTGCCATCTAATGCACTATAGCTTAGTTCAATATTTTCTACTGGAATATCTGTCTGATTCCAGATGCCGTAGCTGTCTTTAAATAAGTTGTTTGCATCAATATTCATATTTCTTTTGAAGGTTTCCTCATAAAGGATTTGGAGATTGCGGATACAGTCTATATTGAAAGTTTTTAATATGTTGTTGTCATAGGCGAGGAGATACCATCTTTGCTGGTCTTCTTTCAGATAATAAGGTAAGACTTTCTTTTTGCGTACTTTGTCTCCTTCACGTACATAAATATAACTGAATTCTACCGGGTGAAAGAATTTAATGGCTTTTATCAATGCCGGAAGACATTCACTGTCGTTTGGTCGATGATGTTCGGCAAGAACATAGGTGTGTAGGTTGGAAGTTTTGTCCAAAGCATTCAATAGGTCGAAGTTTAGCAGAAGCCGTTCGTACTGCTCCTTTTTCAAATCGTCTTCCTCATTGATATAATAACCGTTTTGTTTCTTATCAAAACAGATGCGGATACCAAATAGATCTTCTATATCCTTGAAGTCTCGCTGCAAAGTTCTTATGTCTACAGGTGTTCCATCTCGTTCTTCCATGCGATGTGTCACGTAGTTCTCCAATTCTTTACGTGGCACATACTGTTGAGGTCCTTTTAATTTATTGATAATGACCAGCATTCGTTGCATTCCTTCCCGTTTCTTGCCCATATTTGGTATTAATTTAAATTATCAAGAGCAAAGATAATGTCACGTGACGACAAAACATGTCGTTCTAAGAAAATTTCTAAGAAAACAAAGGGATTTTGATACGTATGCCCTTGTTTTTTTATACTTTTGGTGAAATTTTCAAAAGGTACGATTAAATGCTACATATTGAGAACATTTGTATTGCTTTTGGGACAGAGGTTCTTGTTTCCGGTTTTAATATGAAATTGGAAAGGGGAGAAACTGCCTGTATTGTAGGACAATCTGGTTGTGGAAAGACTTCGTTACTGAATGCGATAATGGGTTTTGTTCCGTTGAAAGAAGGGATAATCAGGATAGGAGGAATGGTACTGGATAAATCGACTATTGATACAGTCAGGCGGCAGATTGCATGGATTCCCCAGGAATTGGCATTGCCTTTCGAATGGGTGAAAGAGATGGTAGTTCTCCCGTTCGGACTGAAAGTGAACCGTTCTGTCCCTTTTTCGGAAGAAAGGCTTTTTGCCTGTTTTGATGAATTGGGACTGGAACATGAATTATATACCAAGAGAGTGAATGAAGTGTCGGGCGGTCAGCGTCAACGCATCATGCTCGCCGTAGCCGCTATGCTCAATAAACCTCTGATTATTATAGACGAACCGACTTCTGCTTTGGATGCCGATTCGACCGGTAGGGTCTTGTCTTTTTTCCGGCGACAGGCGGAAAAGGGAACAGCAGTGCTGGCTGTATCGCATGATAAGGACTTTGCTTCGGGTTGTCATTATCTAATAGAATTGTAACGATTGGAGAGAACGCTAACACGAATCGGATAGAATTGTTAAGAATACACTGTGGGAACGATTGATATATCATATTATAATCTTTTTATAGGCTTGCTTCTGCTTGCCATCCCGTTCTTTTATCTTTGGAAGTTTAAAACGGGACTACTGAAACCTGCACTGATTGGTACAATACGGATGATTATCCAACTGTTCTTTATCGGCATGTATCTGAAATATCTCTTTTTGTGGAACAATCCCTGGATTAACTTCCTTTGGGTGATAATTATGATATTCGTAGCCGGACAGACAGCACTGGTGCGTACCCAGTTGAAACGTCGTATCTTATTAATCCCTATTACGGTAGGATTTCTTTGTAGTGTTGTACTGGTAGGCTTGTACTTTATCGGTATTGTTCTTCAATTGGACAATATATTTAGCGCCCAATACTTTATTCCGATATTCGGTATCCTGATGGGTAATATGCTTTCGAGCAATGTGATAGCTTTGAATACGTATTATAGCGGATTGAAACGTGAGCAACAGTTGTACCGTTATTTACTGGGGAACGGAGCAACAAGGCAGGAAGCGCAGGCTCCATTTATCCGACAGGCCATTATTAAATCCTTCAGTCCGCTGATTGCGAACATTTCCGTGATGGGATTGGTTGCTCTTCCGGGCACAATGATCGGGCAAATTCTGGGAGGAAGCAGTCCGAATGTTGCCATCAAGTATCAGATGATGATTATGGTGATTACTTTTACGGCATCTATGCTGTCGCTAATGATAACTATTTCATTGGCTTCACGCCGATCTTTTGACGCATACGGGAAATTATTAGAGGTAACCAAAGAACCCCGAAAATGACAGTTACCGATCAGATATTCCGTAAAGTGGCTGAAGCTTCTATTCCGCATTTTTTTATAACAGTGGAGTTTGCGGCATCCGGTACTGAAATGCCGGAACACATCGAATCGTTCCTGCGGGAAAAGCACGAAGCAATTCTTCGTGGAGCCAGCGGGCGTAAATTTATCTATAAAGAAGGAGAGTGGCGGCTTATTTTCACTTTCTTTCCTACCGACAGTGTGGTAGACGAGCGGTATGCGCTGAAAAACAAAGTACAGATGAAAAGCAAAAACTAGACGCTAAGACAACGGGTTATCTTTGCTTTTAGCTCCGGTTGTGAGCACATTGATTACTTGCCTTTCAACATTCCCCATAAGCAGCGAAGCTGCACGAATTGTTCTCCGGGTTGCACATACCCGCCTTCAAACATCTTTTCCGACACTTTAAATTTGGAAAGATGATGGCGTATGTACGTCTCTACAGCCGGGGATTGTTTTTTGACGAATGACATCAAATCGACCTTTCCATCTTCACGAATAAGAACATGGGCTTTGATGGTACGAAAGCCGTACTCTTTGCAGTGTTTGGTTTCTGCTTTATCAATCCAGAAGATAGCAGTAGCTTTGACCGTATCTGCCGTGCAATCTTCGGCATTGTCAATTTCTGTAGACTCGGCTACAGCCGTATCCGTATTATCACTCTTTTTGAGTTGACAAGAGGTCGTCACAACTATCAGCAACAGTAGAGTCAGAATTGTTTTCATCGTATTTATTATTTAGTGGAAGTAAAAATACAGATTTTCAATAAATAACGGAAGTTTTACGCAGAATTTTATAATTAGTTTTTATTCCGGCATTGATTTTTATCCATATTTGTCCGATGAAAACAGGCAAAAGGCAAAAAGAATATACGCTCTCTTTGCCTTTTGCCTATTGATAAAACTGAAAAATGAAATCAATTGTTTAATCTGAAACTGATGTAGATATAGTTAGGGTTTAGCGGAAGTCTTTCAGTTCTTCCTGCAATTTCGCGGTATTTGAATCCGGAAACGTGCATGGCGAACGGAACTCTGTATTCTTTCGGAAGAGCATTGACTACGCGGTGCATCTCTTTCAGGTCGTATGTCTTTTCCGTACTTTCAAACCCTGCATCTTGCGGTAAATTAAGATGGTAGAGATTGTCCGTATGGTCAATAAATGTCTGGTCACGAACTACCTTACGATAGTTATTGATAAAGATATTGCGCATGATGGTATACATCCATCCTTTGAAATTTGTATCAGGTGTATATTTTTCTTCGTTATCTAATGCTTTTAATGAGGTTTCCTGCAGCAAATCGTTTGCTTCTTCGCGGTCTGTTGTCAGTTTGTATGCGAAACGTAGTAGTTCTTCCTGAACGCCTACCAAGTCTTTTCTGAAGCTTAAACTTTTCATATGTGTTGTTTTTAAAATGTGAGTATTCGTTGTTAAAATTTTGATGTTGCAAGTTTAAGGTATTTTGTCGATCCCGCTGGGGGAGAATCCGACGGAATTTAGGGGAATTTCTATCATCGGATAGTTTTTAGGTCTTATTTGATAGTTTTCGGGTGGTGTTTGATATCTTTTACGGTGGTCTCAAGAAAACGGATAACGATAAATTCTCTAAAAAACGACCGTTTAGTATGATTATTCCTTTTTTATTTATTATATTTGCAACCAAATTTTCTACCAAATAATGAAAATTAAGCAAATAGTAAGCGCCCTTGAACGATTCGCGCCTCTGCCATTGCAAGACGGCTTTGATAATGCCGGCCTGCAAATCGGATTGACAGAAGCGGAAGCAACAGGGGCTTTGTTGTGTCTTGACGTTACTGAAGCAGTGTTGGATGAAGCGATCGCGTTGGGTTACAATCTCATTATATCTCATCATCCGCTGATTTTTAAAGGATATAAATCCATTACGGGCAAGGATTATGTGGAACGCTGTATATTGAAAGCAATAAAGAATGATATTGTGATCTATTCGGCGCATACCAATCTGGATAATGCACAAGGTGGAGTAAATTATAAGATAGCCGAAAAAATCGGATTGAAGAATTTGAAAGTGCTTGAGCCGAAAGAGAATAACTTGGTTAAGTTGGTGACGTTTGTTCCTTACGCACAAGCTGACGCGGTGCGAGAAGCACTATTTGCTGCCGGATGCGGAAATATAGGCGACTATGATTCATGCAGTTACAATCTGAAAGGAGAGGGAACTTTCCGTGCAAAAGAGGGAACGCATCCTTTTTGTGGAACAATCGGAGAACTGCACCACGAAAAGGAGGTGAGGATTGAAACGATTCTTCCTTCCTTTAAAAAGGCGGAAACCATCAAGGCTTTATTGGCTGCCCATCCTTATGAGGAACCGGCATTCGACATTTATCCGTTATTGAACGACTGGTCGCAGGCGGGATCGGGAATTGTCGGTGAACTGGATGAATCGGAGACAGAACTCGAATTTTTGAAACGCATCAAAAAGACATTCGAAGTGGGATGTTTGCGTCACAACAAGCTGAAGGGAAGAGAGATACAGAAAGTGGCATTGTGCGGCGGTGCAGGTGCATTTTTGCTTCCACAGGCAATCCGGTCGGGAGCGGATGTTTTTATTACCGGCGAAATTAAATATCATGATTATTTCGGCCATGAAGAAGATATTCTGATGGCAGAGATTGGTCATTACGAAAGCGAACAATATACAAAAGAAATTTTTTATTCCATAATCCGGGATTTATTTCCTAATTTTGCACTCCAATTGAGTAAAATAAATACGAATCCCATAAAATATTTGTAAGTAAAATGGCTAGAGAAGCAAAAAAAGATCCGAATGAGTTGACGGTAGAACAGAAACTGAAGACACTGTTCCAACTGCAAACGATGTTGTCTAAGATTGATGAAATCAAGACATTGAGAGGTGAACTTCCGTTGGAAGTGCAAGACCTTGAAGATGAAATTGCCGGTTTGAGTACCCGTATCGACAAGATCAAAGCTGAAGTGGATGAACTGAAATCTGCTATTGCCGGCAAGAGAGTAGAAATCGAAACAGCAAAGGCTTCAGTAGAAAAATATAAGTCACAACAAGACAATGTTCGCAACAACCGTGAATATGACTTCTTGACAAAGGAAATCGAATTCCAGACATTGGAGATCGAACTTTGCGAAAAGAGAATCAAAGAATATTCTGCTGATAAAGAAGAAAAAGAGGCTGAAGTGACAAAGAACGATCAGATTCTTAACGAAAGAATGAAAGACCTGGAGCAGAAAAAGAGCGAACTGGATGAAATTATCTCTGAAACCAAACAGGAAGAAGAGAAATTGAGAGACAAAGCTAAAGACTTGGAAACTAAGATTGAACCACGTCTGTTGCAGTCTTTCAAACGTATCCGCAAGAACTCTCGTAACGGATTGGGTATTGTGTATGTACAACGTGACGCATGTGGTGGTTGCTTTAACAAGATTCCGCCCCAGAGACAGCTGGATATCCGCTCTCGTAAGAAAGTAATCGTTTGCGAATACTGCGGACGTATTATGATTGACCCGGAATTGGCTGGTGTGCAAATCGAACACAAGGTGGAAGAAGCTCCGGCAACTACTACCAAAAGAGCTATCAGAAGAAAAACTGCTGAATAAAGAAAGCAGTGAAGTAGTAAGTAAAGTTACTATTTTGATATATAAAGTAAGCCCTGCAGCAATGCGGGGCTTTTTTTGTTTTAGTAAGTGCCCGTATAAAGGGAAATCGAATACTTCAAAATAATATTGCGTCGCGTGGGAGTTTTACTCCAATTTTACTCCGGTAAACAAACTTACCCTTTAGTTGTTATCTTTTCATTTCATAAAAACCTGAACTGATATGAGTATACGAGTGTGGGGCACATCGCTCCTTATGTTTCTTTCAACTGTAACTGCGGTTGGACAGACTGCAAACCGTTATTTGAAAGCTCCGCTCCCTAACGATTGGGAAGAGAGCGGGGAAGTGTTTCAACAGATACTTCCGGTGGATGACCATTGGTGGAAGTCATTCCAAGACGCCAAACTGGACTCTTTGATAGCTCTGGCAGTAGATCGTAATTATTCCGTTGCAATGGCAATCAACCGTATAGCCGCTGCCCGTGCCAATCTTTGGATAGAACGTAGTAATTTCTTTCCTTCCATCGGACTGAATGCAGGATGGACCCGTCAGGAAACAAGTGGAAATACCAGTTCGCTGCCTCAAACAACGGATCATTATTATGATGCTTCGTTGAGTATGAGTTGGGAGTTGGATATCTTTGGCAGTATCCGCAAGCGGGTAAAAGCACAGAAAGAGAATTTTGCCGCCAGTAAGGAAGAGTACACAGGTGTTATGGTTTCGTTGGCTGCGGAGGTAGCCTCGGCCTATATCAATCTAAGGGAATTGCAACAAGAACTTGAGGTGGTGAAGAAAAACAGTGCTTCGCAGGAGGAAGTTTTGAAAATCACGGAAGTACGCTATAATACCGGACTTGTTGCCAAGCTTGATGTGGCACAGGCTAAGTCTGTGTTGTATAATACGAAAGCCTCCATTCCTCAACTGGAAGCGGGTATCAATCAGTATATAACGACATTGGCCGTTTTATTGGGAATGTATCCGCAGGATATTCGTCCGGTTCTCGAATCCGGCGGAACACTGCCCGATTACATGGAACCGATCGGAGTGGGGCTACCTGTCGATTTGTTATTGAGACGGCCTGATGTACGAGGTGCGGAATTGAGCGTGAATGCACAAGCGGCATTGCTGGGAGCCTCAAAAGCGGATTGGTTGCCGAAAGTTTTCTTGAAAGGATCATTTGGGTATGCCGCCCGTGATTTGAAGGATCTCACCAAAAGTAAAAGTATGACTTATGAAATCGCTCCGTCATTGAGCTGGACTATTTTCAGCGGAGGACAGTTGGTGAACGCAACCCGACTGGCGAAAGCGCAACTGGATGAAGCGATCAATCAGTTTAACCAGACGGTTTTGACTGCCGTACAGGAGACTGACAACGCTATGAATGGCTACCGGAATTCAATCAAACAGATTGTCGCCCTGCGGGAAGTGCGTAATCAAGGGATTGAGACATTGAAACTTTCACTGGAACTGTACAAGCAGGGGCTCTCGCCTTTCCAAAACGTACTCGATGCGCAACGTTCTCTGTTATCTTACGAGAATCAGCTGGTACAGGCACAAGGGAGTTCACTTTTGCAACTGATAGCCCTCTACAAGGCTTTGGGAGGCGGTTGGAGAGAATAAAAAAATCAATCAAAAAATATATAACCTAACAGATATGAAAAAACTGATGTATATCTTTCTTGCACTGCCTATATTGACAGGTTGCAAGGAGAAGAAAAGTACAGGAGCGATGGGAGGTATGCCCACTCCGGAAATTAGCGTGACCAAACCCGTAGTGGAGGATATTACTTTGACGAAAGATTACCCGGGTTATCTGACAACTGAAAAAACGGTGAATCTTGTGGCCCGAGTGAACGGAACCTTGCAGTCTACCTCGTATGTTCCTGGCGGACGAGTGAAACAGGGACAACTGCTGTTTGTCATTGAACCTACTTTGTATAAAGACAAGGTGGAGCAGGCAGAAGCAGAACTGAAAACCGCCCAGGCTCAACTGGAATATGCCCGTAATAATTATAGCCGTATGAAAGAGGCTGTAAAGAGTGATGCTGTCAGTCAGATACAGGTGCTTCAGGCTGAATCGTCTGTGGCAGAAGGGGTTGCAGCTGTCAGCAATGCGGAAGCTGCTTTGAGCACCGCCCGTACAAACTTGGGATATTGTTATGTTCGTGCGCCGTTTGATGGCACTATCAGTAAGGCGACAGTGGATGTAGGAAGTTATGTCGGCGGCTCGTTGCAGCCGGTTACATTGGCTACTATTTATAAGGATAATCAGATGTATGCTTACTTCAATGTAGCTGATAATCAATGGTTGACGATGGCTATGGATAACCAACAATTACCTGCCAATCTTCCGCAGAAAATAATGGTTCAACTGGGAAAGGAGGGAACTGAAACTTATCCGGCTGCCCTCGACTATCTTTCACCCAATGTAGATTTGAATACAGGAACGCTGACGGTTCGTGCCAATTTTGATAATCCGAAAGGGATATTGAAGAGTGGGTTGTATGTAAGCATTACTTTACCTTATGGAGAAGCTAAAAATGCGGTGTTGGTGAAGGAAGGTTCTATCGGGACCGATCAGTTGGGTAAATATTTATATGTTGTAAATGATTCGAATATAGTTCATTACCGGCATATTGAAATAGGACAGTTGGTCGACGGCACTTTACGGCAGATAGTGGGAGGACTTTCTCCGCAAGAACAGTATGTCACAGAGGCTTTGATGAAAGTCAGAGACGGAATGAAGATAAAGCCTCTTCCTGATTCTCTTCCCAAGAGAGAAAAGTAAAGTCTCTTTGGTAACTGATTTGACTAACAAATGAAATCAATAAAGGTGATGTACTTAAAACCGATTAATTAACAAAAGTAACTTTCTTGCTCCCTCTCTTGGGAGAAGGCTGTGGAAAGGCTGCTTTTAAACCTATATATTATGTTTTCTAAGTTTTTTATCAACCGACCGATATTTGCTACTGTCCTTGCCCTGCTTATTGTAGTAGCCGGTCTGGTCACACTCAATATATTGCCTGTGGCGCAATTTCCGGAGATCACGCCGCCAACGGTGCAGGTCTCTGCCGTTTATCCCGGGGCAAATGCTGAAACTGTTGCCCAAACAGTGGGTATTCCTATCGAACAGCAGGTGAATGGTGTAGATGGTATGCTTTATATGTCTTCCAATTCTTCCTCTTCGGGAGCGTATTCTCTGACCATTACATTCGCTGTCGGTACGGACATCGATATGGCAACTGTGCAGGTACAAAACAGGGTAAGTATCGCGCAATCATCACTGCCGGAACCGGTAGTAGTGCAAGGAGTCACTGTGCAGAAACAGTCTTCAAACATTGTGATGTTCCTGACAATGACTTCGCAGGATTCTGTATACAATAGCCTGTATCTGACTAATTATGCCAAACTGAATTTAGTAGACCAGCTGACACGTGTGCCCGGAGTGGGTGCTGTGAATGTTATGGGAGCGGGGGACTATTCGATGCGCATCTGGCTCGATCCGGAGGCTATGCGTATACGGAATATTTCACCGCAACAGGTTTATCAGTCTATCCAGTCGCAGAATGTGGAAGTATCTGCCGGATATATCGGTCAACCTATCGGGCAGGATAATAATAATGCTTTTCAGTATACATTGAATGTCCAGGGACGATTGAAATCTCCAGAACAGTTCGGCGATATTATTATCCGCCGCGAACAGAACGGAGCGATGCTTCGCCTGAAGGATATTGCACGCATCGACTTGGGTTCTGCGTCATATAGCGTAGTGTCACGATTGAATGGAAAACCTACGGCTGCCATTGCTATTTATCAGCAACCGGGTTCCAATTCGCTGGATGTATCCAAAGGAGTGAAGGCTAAAATGGAGGAATTGGCGGCAAGTTTCCCGAAAGGAGTTTCGTATAATGTCACTTTGGATACGACCGATGTGATCCATGCTTCTATTGATGAAGTGATGGTCACATTCTTTGAAACGACTTTGCTGGTGATTCTCGTTATTTTCCTGTTCTTGCAGAATTGGAGGGCTGTGATTATTCCTTGTATTACCATCCCGGTATCGTTGATTGGTACATTTGCCGTGATGGCGGCATTTGGTTTCTCTATCAATACACTGACGTTGTTCGGGCTGATTCTGGCAGTTGCCATTGTGGTGGATGACGCGATAGTGGTGGTGGAGAATGCTTCGAGGTTACTGGAAACCGGGCAGTACTCCCCCCGCGAAGCGGTAACGAAAGCGATGGGAGAGATTACAGGTCCGATTGTCGGGGTAGTGCTTGTATTGCTGGCTGTGTTTATTCCAACGATGATGATTAGTGGAATTTCAGGGCAGTTGTATAAGCAGTTTGCATTGACTATTGCTGCTTCTACCGTGTTGAGCGGTTTCAATTCGTTGACATTGACCCCTGCACTCTGTGCGTTGTTTCTTGAAAAGAGCAAACCTTCTAACTTCTTTATATACAAAGGTTTCAATAAGGCATACGACAAGACGCAAGGAGTGTATGACAAGATTGTCAAATGGTTGCTTCAACGTCCCGGAATGGCTCTTGTTTCCTACGGTGCCTTGACTGTTATTGCTGTATTGCTCTTTATGCATTGGCCGTCTACTTTCATTCCGGACGAGGATGACGGATATTTTATTGCTGTTGTTCAACTTCCGCCTGCAGCCAGCCTTGAACGTACGCAGGCAGTGGGAGATAAGGTTAATGCAATTCTGGATTCTTATCCGGAAGTGAAGAATTATATTGGCATTTCCGGCTTCTCGATAATGGGTGGCGGCGAGCAGAGCAACTCGGCAACTTATTTTGTGGTACTGAAAAACTGGGATGAAAGGAAAGGGAAGGAGCATACGGCTGCTGCCGTAGTCAACCGTTTTAATGGTGAAGCGTATATGACTATTCAGGCTGCGGAAGTATTTGCGATGGTTCCTCCGGCTATTCCGGGACTGGGTGCTTCCGGCGGTTTGCAACTTCAGTTGGAAGACCGGCGTAACCTGGGGCCGACGGAAATGCAACAAGCTATCAATGCGTTGCTTGCTTCTTATCATTCTAAACCGGCTTTAGGATCTGTGTCCAGTCAGTATCAGGCAAATGTTCCGCAGTATTTCTTGAATATTGATCGTGATAAAGTGCAGTTTATGGGGATTGCCTTGAATGATGTGTTCTCTACATTGGGCTATTATATGGGAGCGGCTTATGTGAATGATTTTGTTGAATTCGGACGTATCTATCAAGTGAAGATTGAGGCACGGGATCAGGCACAGCGCGTGATTGATGATGTCTTGAAACTAAGTGTGCCGAATGCGGCAGGAGAGATGGTACCTTTTTCTTCTTTCACCAAAGTGGAGGAACAGTTAGGACAGGATCAAATAAACCGTTATAATATGTACTCGACTGCTTCTCTGACTTGTAACGTTGCTCCGGGAAGTAGCACCGGGCAGGCTATACAGGAAGTGGAAGCATTATTTAAGGAACAGCTGGGAGATGAGTTTGGATATGAATGGACTTCTGTGGCTTATCAGGAAACACAGGCAGGAAATACGACTACCATTGTACTCGTGATGGCTTTGATTGTTGCTTTCCTGGTACTTGCTGCACAGTATGAGAGTTGGACCAGTCCGGTGGCAGCCGTTATCGGATTGCCGGTCGCATTATTGGGTGCTATGATTGGCTGTCTGATTATGGGAACTCCGGTCAGTATTTATACGCAAATCGGTATCATTCTGCTTGTTGCGCTTTCGGCAAAGAACGGTATTTTGATTGTGGAATTTGCCCGTGATTTCCGTGCCGAAGGTAATTCGATTCGGGAAGCTGCTTTTGAAGCGGGACATGTCCGCTTGCGTCCGATCCTGATGACATCTTTTGCTTTTGTACTAGGAGTGATGCCGTTGTTGTTCGCTACCGGCGCAGGTGCGCAAAGTCGTATAGCATTGGGAGCCGCTGTTGTGTTCGGTATGGCTATGAATACTTTATTGGCTACTATTTATATTCCTAATTTTTACGAATTGATGCAGAAATTGCAAGAGCGGTTCAGTAAAAAGAAAGCAGATGATGGTAGTGGGAAAGATGCTGCAACGCAGAAGTGAAAAGCCGTTTGAAGACTGTCTGGAAGGGGCGTTGGTATAGTGACGCTATCTGTTCGGGATAGCGTCACCATAGTAGGCAAATAGCGTCACTATCTTGAGGGGATAGTGACGCTATTTTATTCTTGTCGGCAAGGCTGTTTTTTTAAGGCGAATACAGCAGATTATTTTATAAAGAATGGTAATCAGGAATATCCTGGAGGAACGTATAGCTCTGATGTTCATAATCCATACGGCAGCAATAATGTTGCATTCCGTTGCTGACAATCAGGTAATCTACTTTCAGTACCATATTATATCGGGTGATCTGATCGAAAACAGCTTGCGTTATTTCAATGTGTGGTGCTTTATATTCTACAATCATCCGGGCTGATAAATCCCTCCGGTAAAGTACTGTATCGCATCGTTTGGTAGTACCGTTCAACTTCACCATTACTTCATTGGCAAGAAGGGTAGTCGGATATCCTTTGTGTGCAATAAGAAAGTGAACAAAGTGTTGCCGTACCCATTCTTCAGGGGTAAGGGCGACATATCGTTTACGAATAACGTCGAAAATTACATTTTTTCCGTTTCGTACGTTTATTTTAGTGTCGAATACTGGTAGGTTTAACGATAACATTTATTATTTTTGTAAGTTAAATAATGGTTCCCATTATTGGGAGCACAAATTTAATAGATAATTATGAAAACAAAAGAAGAAATCGTAGCTAATTGGCTGCCGCGTTACACAAAACGTAACCTGGAGGATTTTGGAGAGTATATTCTGTTGACTAACTTCAACAAGTACGTCGAGATTTTCGCAAATCAGTTTAATGTTCCTATTTTAGGAAGGGACGCAAATATGATTTCTGCTTCTGCCGAAGGTATCACAATGATTAACTTCGGTATGGGAAGTCCCAACGCTGCTATCATCATGGACTTGCTGGGTGCTATTCGCCCCAAAGCATGTTTATTCCTCGGAAAATGTGGTGGTATCGACAAGAAAAACCAGCTTGGTGACTTGATTCTTCCTATTGCGGCTATCCGTGGGGAGGGAACTTCCAATGATTATTTTCCTCCCGAAGTTCCTGCGTTGCCTGCATTTATGTTGCAGCGTGCCGTTTCTTCATCCATTCGTGACAAAGGCCGCGACTATTGGACCGGTACTGTATATACCACTAACCGTCGTATTTGGGAACATGATGATGCGTTCAAAGAATATCTGACAAAGACACGGGCTATGGCAGTCGATATGGAAACTGCAACTCTGTTTAGTTGTGGCTTTGCCAATCATATTCCTACCGGTGCATTATTATTGGTATCCGATCAGCCAATGACTCCCGATGGAGTGAAAACGGATAAAAGCGATAATTTGGTGACCAGAAATTATGTAGAAGAGCATGTTGAAATTGGCATTGCTTCTCTGCGTATGATTATTGATGAAAAGAAAACTGTTAAACACTTGAAATTCGACTGGTAATCCGGTCTTTCTGAAAAAATATATATGGCAAAACAAGAATTGACCTGTGATGACATCCTCAAGGAATTGAGAGCAAAGCAGTATCGCCCTGTCTATTACCTGATGGGAGAAGAGTCGTATTATATCGACTTGATTGCAGATTACATAACGGATAATGTGTTGAGTGAAACGGAAAAAGAATTCAACCTGACTGTTGTGTATGGTGCTGACGTGGATGTGGCAACGATTATAAATGCCGCAAAGCGTTATCCCATGATGTCAGAACATCAAGTAGTAGTCGTTAAGGAAGCGCAGGCCGTGCGTAATATGGAGGAGTTGTCATATTATCTTCAAAAGCCTTTGCTTTCCACTATCTTAGTGATATGCCATAAGCATGGAACTTTAGATCGTAGAAAGAAGTTAGCTGCCGAGGTGGAAAAAACAGGTGTATTGTTTGAGTCTAAAAAAATCAAAGATGCGCAACTTCCCGGTTTTATCGCTTCATATATGAAACGAAAAGGGGTTGATATGGAACCGAAGGCAACTTCTATGCTTGCTGATTTTGTAGGCTCGGATTTAAGTCGTCTGACCGGAGAACTTGAAAAGTTGATTATCACTTTACCTGCCGGACAGAAACGTGTTACTCCTGAACAGATAGAAAAGAATATCGGCATAAGTAAAGACTATAATAACTTTGAATTGCGCAGTGCTTTAGTGGAAAAGGATATATTGAAAGCGAACAAAATAATAAAATATTTTGAGGAAAATCCGAAAACTAATCCGATCCAAATGACGCTGTCTCTATTATTTAGCTTTTATTCCAACTTGATGTTAACTTATTATGCACCGGATAAATCAGAGCAGGGAATTGCAAACATGCTAGGATTAAGAACTCCATGGCAGGCTCGGGATTATATGGTGGCAATGCGAAAATATAGTGGAGTAAAGACGATGCAAATTGTTGGAGAAATACGATATGCTGATGCAAAATCTAAAGGAGTCCAAAACAGTTCTATGACAGATGGGGATATTCTTCGCGAGCTGGTGTTTAAAATTTTGCATTAAGTCGAATTAAGAATTACATATATCATCAGACATATACTTTTACCATAGATAGAAATGGGGAGTATATGTCTTTTTTATATTCCCGCAATTATACTTATCTCAAAAAGTCCTCTCACTATTTTATGTGATTATTTTTACAAATAAATTTAGTTATTTCATCGTTTTATAGAGTTACTGTTTGGCTAATCACACAAACAGTTTTTTTTAATTTTATATTGCCCTATCTTTTCAGAAAATACATTTTCATTAAATCTAAAGCTTGAATTTTTTAACGAGAAAAGTTTACTGATCCTTGAGTTTTATCAAAAAAGCATTTTAGATTTTGATGCTACCATTTTATAGTGAGAATGGAGATTTTCTCTTTTTCTAAAGCTGCCCATTAATGTCATTTTGATAGTTTAGACTATATTTGATTGTTGCAACATGACTTTTTTCTAGTTTAATAGAAATATAGATTCACTTTATTGGGCTTAATTCCTTGTATATTATTTATTTATGCGAAAAATAAGCCTTCTAGAATCGAAAAAAAATAAATATCTGGAGATTGGTACAGAAATATCGCAAGGATTTGCTTTTTAGAGAAAATTGTAAAGGATGATTAGATAAAAATAGCAGTATACATTGGTAAAGCATGAGTTGATTCCTTCTTTTTATTGCTTTTGCAACTATCAATATTTACTTTTGTATATTTGATCTGTTGCCAATGTATAAAGTATTGATGTGAATAAGATACAAATGTGATAAAGAGTAGGTATTCATAATGATATATTTATGAAATCACAATACTAATATTACATATACGAATGTGGTTATATTGCTATTAACAAATAATTTTATACTGTTTATTTACGTGTGAATCAGTGTGTTATATATTATTTTATCAATTCGTACTATAAAAGCTTCGTTTAGGTGGTATGTATATTTGTGAATCGTCGCGTTTGATTTATAATTTACTTAGTTATGTATCTATATGTCTGTACTTTATATGCAATTGCTCAATTAAAGATATATGCCTATATTTACTATTTTTATTTGAATTACAAACGTAATATTCGAATTGTATAATGTAGTATACTTTTGTAATATTGATATTTTTATATTTGTGATTTGTTTTTGTGAATCTAAATATTTACCTTTGTATTATCAATGATGTAATACGTATTTTTGTGAATCAGGTGCATAACACATACAATTGTACTAAAAAGAAGGTAGTATGGAAATAAAAGACAGAATCAGAATGATAATGGAGAGAGAAAAAGTTCCTCCTAAAGTTTTTGCTAAAACAATCGGAGTACAACAATCTACTCTCTCTCATATTTTAAATGGCCGGAATAAACCCAGTTTAGATGTCATAATGAAGGTTCATCAAAAGTATGACTATGTAAATCTTGAATGGTTGCTTTATGGAGAGGGCGAAATGATGGTATCTGAAGAAGAGACATCTTTTTCTTCTTCTAATAGCGATTATCTGCCTTCTTTATTCGACGAGAATCTCATAAATTCGTCCAAAGAGCCGGCTATTCCGGAAAATCGCAAGGAAATGCCATTAAGAAACGCTGAAAATGCCCCTAAAGAGATTGTAAAACAAGAGATTAGGTATATAGAAAAGCCTGCCAGGAAAATCACGGAAATAAGAATATTTTTTGATGATAATACCTATGAGACGTTTAGGCCTGAAAAATAAAGAGTAAAATCGGTGGTTTGAGCAATTTCCTGTATCTTTGCACCCGGAATACGAATTTATACTTTTATATCCATACATGAAGAAATTTATTTTAGATCTGACAGTGACCGAGAATATCAGATTGAATGCAAACTATGTATTGCTAAAATTGACGTCTCAGTCATTACTGCCCGAAATGTTACCTGGGCAGTTTGCAGAAATCCGGGTGGACGGTTCGCCTACTACATTCTTGCGTCGTCCTATTTCTATTAATTTTGTAGATAAACAGCGAAATGAGGTCTGGTTTCTGATCCAGCTGGTTGGTGATGGAACAAGACGTCTGGCAGAGGCTAATTCCGGTGATACAATTAATGTGGTGCTTCCGCTGGGAAATGCATACACAATGCCTCAAGAGGCTTCTGATAAGCTCTTATTAGTTGGTGGAGGTGTCGGAACAGCCCCTATGTTATATTTAGGTGAACAATTGGCGAAAAAAGGCCACAAACCTACGTTCTTGTTAGGTGCCCGTAGCGACAAAGATTTGTTGCAGCTGGAAGAGTTTGCCAAATATGGAGAGGTGTATACTACTACGGAAGATGGTAGCCATGGCGAAAAAGGATACGTAACTCAACATTCTATATTAAATAAGGTACGATTTGAGCAGATTTACACTTGTGGTCCTAAACCAATGATGGTGGCTGTGGCAAAATATGCCAAAAGTAATCAGATAGAATGTGAAGTTTCTTTGGAAAATACAATGGCTTGTGGTATCGGAGCATGCTTGTGCTGTGTGGAAAATACGACAGAAGGTCACTTGTGTGTATGTAAAGAAGGTCCTGTTTTTAATATAAATAAACTACTATGGCAGATTTGAGTGTAAACATTGGTGAATTACAAATGAAGAACCCGGTAATGACGGCATCCGGTACATTTGGATATGGTGAAGAGTTCTCTGATTTTATTGATATAACGCGAATAGGTGGTATTATTGTAAAAGGGACGACTCTTCACAAACGTGAAGGGAATCCTTATCCGCGTATGGCAGAGACTCCTTCTGGGATGTTAAACGCTGTAGGACTGCAAAATAAGGGTGTTGACTACTTCGTAGAGCATATATATCCTCGTATAAAAGATATTCAAACGAATATGATTGTAAACGTTTCGGGGTCTGCGATCGAAGATTATGTGAAAACGGCTGAAATCATTAATGAACTTGACAAAATTCCTGCTATAGAACTAAACATCTCTTGCCCCAATGTGAAGCAAGGAGGTATGGCTTTTGGTGTGTCAGCAAAAGGGGCATCAGAAGTAGTGAAAGCAGTGCGTTCTGCTTACAAAAAGACACTTATCGTAAAACTCTCCCCAAACGTTACGGATATCACCGAAATAGCTCGCGCGGCAGAAGAAAGTGGTGCAGATAGCGTGTCATTAATCAATACATTGCTGGGTATGGCGATTGATGCGGAACGTAAACGCCCTATTTTATCAACGATAACAGGAGGAATGTCGGGAGCGGCCGTAAAACCTATCGCATTGCGTATGGTGTGGCAAGTTGCTAAGACGGTAAATATTCCTGTCATTGGTTTAGGGGGTATTATGGACTGGAGAGATGCTGTCGAATTCATGCTTGCAGGTGCGACGGCTATCCAGATTGGTACGGCAAATTTCATAGATCCTGCTGTTACTATTAAAGTGGAAGATGGTATAAATAATTACCTGGAAAGACACGGATGTAAGTCTGTAAAGGAAATTATTGGTGCGCTTGAGGTATAATTGAAAGCATACAATAACCATTCGCACTAAGTCTGCGAGATAAATGCTATTTTTCTTTTGAATAAAGGAAGAATAAATGAGTTGAAAACAGCAGATGAAAAATAAATTAGTGTTTGAAGATATTAGCTATCAGCAAGATCTTTAAACTGAAGGCAAAATAAAAACGACGGTGAGGATTTACATAATCTTCACCGTCGTTTTTATTTACACTCTATTTTATTCTCCCAATAAGTCGGGACGAAGTTTTCTGGTACGTTCCAAGGATTGTTGCAGTTCCCATTCTTTGATTTTTGCTTCATGGCCGGATAAGAGAATATCGGGAACTTTCCATCCTTTATAATCCGCAGGTCGTGTATATACAGGTGCTGCCAGCAAATTATCCTGGAAAGAATCGGAAAGTGCGGACTGTTCATCAGAAATGACTCCGGGGATGATACGTACGATGGCGTCCGCCATCACCGCTGCTGCTAGTTCTCCTCCTGTTAATACGTAATCTCCAATGCTGATTTCTTTAGTAATCAGGTGTTCGCGGATGCGGTAATCGATACCTTTGAAATGTCCGCAAAGAATAATGAGATTCTGTGCCAACGAGAGGCTGTTGGCCATCGGCTGGTTGAACTGTTCTCCGTCAGGGGTCGTGAAAATAACTTCATCGTAGTCGCGTTCTGCCTTCAGAGCATTGATGCAACGCTCGATGGGTTCTATTTTCATAACCATTCCGGCAAACCCTCCAAAAGGATAATCATCGACACGGCGATATTTATCTTCGGTATAATCACGCAGATTGTGAATATGTATCTCTGCAAGTCCTTTATCTTGAGCTCGTTTCATGATAGAACAATTGAAGAAACCTTCAATCATTTCGGGTAAAACTGTTATAATATCAATACGCATAATCTTTTAATTTTTCGCAAAAGTACAAATATTCAAAGATAAACATGTATTTTTGCCTTAAACAATCGAAGAAATATGGATATAAAGGAAAAAATAGAGGAATTGCGTGCCGAACTTCACCGGCATAATTATAATTATTATGTGTTGAATGCTCCTGAAATCTCGGATAAAGAGTTTGACGACAAGATGCGTGAACTTCAGGATTTGGAACAGGCACATCCGGAATATAAAGATGAAAATTCGCCTACGATGCGTGTAGGTAGCGATTTAAACAAGAATTTCACGCAAGTGGCTCATAAATATCCTATGTTGTCACTGGCAAATACATATTCGGAAGCGGAAGTGACGGACTTCTATGATCGTGTCCGTAAGGCATTGAATGAGGATTTCGAGATTTGTTGTGAAATGAAATATGACGGTACTTCTATTTCGCTGACTTATGAAGATGGGAAGTTGGTTCGTGCCGTCACCCGTGGTGATGGAGAAAAGGGGGATGATGTGACGGATAATGTGAAAACGATCCGTTCTATTCCGCTTGTATTGCATGGTGATAATTATCCTGCCTCTTTTGAGATACGTGGAGAAATTCTTATGCCATGGGAGGTGTTTGAAGAGTTGAATCGAGAGAAAGAAGCGCGTGAAGAGCCGCTTTTTGCCAATCCGAGAAATGCGGCTTCCGGCACATTGAAGTTGCAGAATTCTTCTATTGTGGCTTCCCGCAAACTGGATGCTTATTTGTATTATTTGCTGGGTGATAACCTGCCTTGTGACGGACATTATGAAAATCTTCAGGAAGCGGCAAAATGGGGCTTTAAAATCTCTGATTTGACGCGTAAGTGCCAGACATTAGAGGAGGTTTTTGAATTTATCAATTATTGGGATGTAGAGCGTAAAAATCTGCCGGTTGCCACAGATGGGATTGTTTTAAAGGTGAACAGTTTGAGGCAGCAGAAGAATTTGGGATTTACGGCTAAATCTCCTCGATGGGCTATTGCTTATAAATTTCAGGCAGAACGTGCGTTGACCCGTTTAAATAAGGTGACTTATCAGGTAGGAAGAACCGGAGCTGTCACACCAGTAGCTAATCTGGATCCTGTGCAGCTTTCAGGAACGGTTGTAAAACGTGCGTCCTTGCACAATGCGGATATTATCGAGGGGCTTGATTTGCATATTGGAGACATGGTTTATGTAGAAAAAGGCGGTGAAATTATTCCTAAGATTACAGGGGTTGATAAAGATGCACGTAGTTTTATGCTTGGTGAGAAGGTTCGGTTCATCGTTAATTGTCCCGAATGTGGCAGTAAATTAGTCAGGTATGAAGGAGAAGCTGCTCATTATTGCCCGAATGAAACAGCGTGTCCTCCTCAAATCAAAGGCAAAATAGAGCATTTTATTAGTCGAAAGGCTATGAATATTGATGGATTAGGGCCGGAAACGGTGGATATGTTCTATCGTTTGGGATTAATTGAAAATACGGCCGACTTGTATAAACTTACAGCTGATGATATCAAAGGTTTGGATCGTATGGGTGAAAAATCGGCAGAGAATATCGTAACGGGAATTGCGCAAAGTAAAACAGTTCCTTTTGAGCGTGTAATCTTTGCTTTAGGAATCCGCTTTGTTGGTGAGACTGTGGCTAAAAAGATTGCGAAGTCGTTTGAGAATATCGATGATTTACAGCAGGCAGATCTTGAAAAATTGGTAAGTATCGATGAAATCGGAGAAAAAATAGCTCAAAGTATACTTGCTTATTTTGCTAATGAGTCTAATCGTGAGTTGGTTAACAGGCTAAAGGAGGCCGGACTGCAACTTTATCGCACAGAGGAAGATTTGAGTGGATACACTGATAAGTTGGCAGGGCAGTCTATTGTTATCAGTGGTGTGTTTATCCATCACTCGCGTGATGAATATAAGGAACTTATCGAGAAAAACGGAGGGAAAAATGTTGGAAGCATTTCCGCGAAAACGAGTTTTATACTGGCTGGAGATAATATGGGACCTGCAAAGCTCGAAAAAGCAAAAAAACTTGGAATAACCATATTAAGCGAAGACGAATTTCTGAAACTTATATCGTAAGATAAGAAAAATATTCGTACTTTTGCGGCTAAATAAATTAGAGATTATAATTAAAACTCATGATACAGACTAAATTGAAAGGAATGGGGGTAGCACTGATTACTCCTTTCAAAGAGGATGAGAGCGTTGACTATGACGCGTTGATGCGTATGGTGGACTATCTATTGCAGAATAATGCGGATTTCTTGTGTGTGCTGGGAACTACAGCTGAAACACCGACTCTGACCGAGGAAGAAAAGAAAACTATAAAAAAGATGGTGATTGACCGCGTCAACGGAAGAATTCCTATTCTGTTGGGTGTAGGTGGTAATAATACTCGCGCTATTGTAGAAACATTGAAAAACGATGATTTTACAGGGGTTGATGCGATATTGTCTGTGGTGCCATATTATAATAAACCTTCTCAAGAAGGTATTTATCAGCATTATAAAGCGATTGCGGAAGCTACGGAGCTCCCCATCGTATTGTATAATGTTCCGGGACGTACGGGAGTAAATATGACTGCTGAAACTACGTTACGGATTGCCCGTGATTTCAATAACGTAGTTGCTATTAAAGAAGCATCCGGCAATATCACGCAAATGGATGATATTATTAAAAATAAACCGGAAAACTTTAATGTAATCTCTGGAGATGATGGTATTACCTTTCCTCTCATAACATTGGGTGCTGTTGGTGTGATTTCGGTGATTGGTAATGCTTTTCCTCGTGAATTTAGTCGCATGACACGTTTGGCGCTTCAAGGAGACTTTGCCAATGCGTTGACTATTCATCATCGGTTTACGGAATTATTTAACTTGCTATTTGTCGATGGAAATCCGGCAGGCGTAAAATCAATGTTAAATGCGATGGGTATGATCGAGAACAAGCTTCGTTTGCCGCTGGTTCCCACTCGTATTACTACATTTGAGGCAATACGTAAGGTTTTGAATGAATTGAATATTAAATGCTGAAAAAAAAGATGGGCTCTTGACTAGTTTAATAAACATCGAAGTGTTTAAAATAAATATCCCAATGATTGAATTCAATCATTGGGATATTTATTTTAAATCAGTCTATGATTTTTTTATATTTATTCTCTCCTTCATCTTTCTTCTGAATAGCTATAATAAGGAATTTAGAGATGAAGGAGCTTCTTAAAAGCTGTTGTTTGTTGTGGTGGATTATATTTTGCGTTATCCTCTAAGCTTGCGTAGATGATATAGGTTGTTTTTGTTCTGTAAAGCGGCGCTTTAGACATAGAAAAGCATAGCTTTAGCCTATCGAAAGCTATGCTTTTTCTTTCTTTTTCAATGGAACATATTTGTTTTATAAATCAGTTCGATAAAAAATAACCTACCACATGTTTCTTTTCTAATATCGAACCGGGATATAAAATAGCTGAATGGAAAAAGGCCGATTTCTTCGATGAAATGGGGGAAAAAATAAAATCCTCCACATATAATGCAGAGGATTAAGTGATCGCGACAGGATTCAAACCTGTAACCGGCTGATCCGTAGTCAGCTACTCTA
>OGLW01000331.1_pt1 | contig 25919 bp, 19 predicted proteins | sample 1572961 | NCBI WGS metagenome assembly OGLW01 (sample SAMEA2581880, study PRJEB24529) | metagenome | biome: Human gut stool | place: China | collected 2011
AATGATTCGTAAATGTCCATAAAAGCACTCACTTTCATATAAAATTAACGCAAAAAACTAATTACATTATATATTACAACAGGGGTTAATGCAACAAAATACTACACCTCTTTAAACCACTTTAAACTACTTTTAGTTTCTACCGGTTATAAAATAAGGTGTAGTATTTTGGCATAAATTATGACATAACAGCTTCAGCTATCAATTAATTATTTATTGAATTATCTATTCATTTTTTTAGCTTTTAAAGCGAAGGTATAGAGTGTTGTGCTGCTGCAAATAATTATAAGTAGTGTAAGCCAGAGTACAATATTGCTGTTATCACCTGTCTGTGGTGTTTCAACCTTATTGTCAGCAGCTTCAGTTATAGTTTCTGTTGAAGCAGAGGTTGAAGGTGATATTGAGGTATCTGTTGATGCATCTGCTGATGCATCTTCAGATGAGCCCGTTGAATTGCCTGCAAGCTGCTGTTTTGTAATAAGATATGTTGAGCAGTGGTCCTGTTCTACTGTCATATAGCCATCATTATCGACTACTGCTGACATCATGCTGATTATGGTACCGTCATCTAGGAGCTGGCTGTAGTAAAGTGTCTGGCCAGCATACGCTTTTCCAACATTTAACTTAATGCTTGCTTTTGCAGGAAGTGTACCAGAATAGTTGTATACTATTTTAGATACAAATATATCATCTGTTACAGCTGTCGGCATATTTCCAGCTTCTTTTATATCAGAAGTAATTGCTGTTGAAAAGTCATAGATTGCAACCTGTGATACTTCTGACATAGTTCCTTTGGCAAATGTAAATGTAACATCATTGTTAGACTTGATAACAACATCATTTGTTTTATTATCTTCTATAATCTTTCTGATTTCATCAACCTTAATAGTTGTGTTGCCGTCGGATACATCTACTATTGTATTATCGGAATCCTTGTCTGGAACTGATGGCTTCTCATCGCCTGGTTTCTCAGTTGGTTTCTCGGTTGGTTTTTCAGTTGGCTTTTCGGATGGCTTCTCAGATGGGTTGTCTGTTGTGTTGTCACCGGCTGATTTAGCTGTAAATGTAAGCTTGTCTGCTATACATTCTACATTATAAAGACTTTCTATCTCTGTTCCGTCATACTTGTATCCGTCTGGAAGATTATCATTTCCCCATACAGGATTATATGTTGCCACAGGATTGCTATAATCAATAAGCCATATTTCATCATTGCTTCGTTCATCTACACCAAGCTTTTCAAGAAGCTTACATATTTTATAAAATGATTCTCCGTTTTCATACGCATATGCATCTACATATTTTTCACTGGTAGCTGTATTTATTATAACCTGGCTTGTTCCACCACTTCCGCCATCTGATTCATAATATGAAATAGGATTCTCTAATGTGGTTTTTGTATATCCAGCAGGGATATTATCATATTCACCTATTTTGTCAGCATAATATACGTCACCAAGAGCTTTCTTTGTGGTAAGCTTGTATATTGTATAAGTTACTTTCCCAGATTCAACATATGTCAGTTCCTTAATATAATATAATGAAGTATTATCTGCCTCATTTTTATATACTGTATTAGTTGTATAAGGGTCGTACTCATAATACCTGGCACATAATCTTGATATTTCCAGTGGATGTGAAACATTATATGTTACATTTTCCTTTAATGTTCCATTATCTCTGATTGGTTTGTCAGTTAGATTATCGCTTGTATACACTACTGCCTTTGAACCAGAATATATGGTGACATTGCATGTGTCTGCAACTGAAAGTACTGAATCAGTTCCCTCAGCAAAGAAGGCTACACCATAATCACCTGCCCTGTCAGCATTAATAACTAAGGAACCATTACCACATATATTGATGGAACCGCCCCAGGCATCACCATATGAACCTATACCTCCGATTTCGTTATCACCAATAAGGTTAATCTTGAAATCATCACCCATCATATTAGTAGCTATTCCTGCAATCTTGTTTTTATAATTATTTAATGTAAGTGTATTGGTTTCTCTGTCATAAGATATTCCATCGATGGAATTAGTTCCTTGTGAAGAAAATATAGTAGTACTACTATCTTCTCCCGTTCTAACATTAATATAAGCATAAGCCCAATCGCCAGTATCGCATGGACCATTAGCAGCTTTTACCTGTGGTGCAGTATATAAAACTGCGGATGATAATGCGAGTACGGCTGCTCCTGCTAATGCGGCTATTTTTTTAATATGCCATTTTTTATTTTTCACCATAAATCATTCCTCCTGCTTCTTGATAATAATTATCATTTATTCATTTGTTTATTTCTGTGCAAAATCTGTGCGAAAATCTGAGTTTCACACAAATCTCCAAGAATCAAATGGAGCGTATAATATTACGTACATATCAGCTGTATATGTTGTTAATACTATATATAACATTATTAAAAAAGTATATAAGGGAAGTCCGCCAATATGCTAAAACAGCGTGGCGGAGTTCCGCCACGCTGCTTAAAGCTGAAAAATAGATGATATAAAGACATATAAATATTAAAAGAATTATTTATTATAAAGGTTAACAAGTCCAACGCGTGATTTAATACCGGTCTTTTCATAAATAGCTGAAATATATCGTTCAAGGGTACGTCTTGATACGTGCATATGTTCCGAAATAGTCTGGATGTTATCCTCGGTAGTAACCAGGTAGTTAAATACCTCATTTTCTCTTTCAGTAAAAGAGTATTTTTCTGATAATATGTGCAGCTTGTCTTGTTCATCTGCCGCTTCATCTGTATGCATTGTAAACTGTTGTATAAAATAATATTTTTCAAATGTATATACAACTGAAATAATACTTACCAGAACAAATAAAACAAGTATAAGAATAATCTTTAATAGATTGTTATCAGATGAAAGCAGCTGTAAAACAAAGCCGGCAATAACAGCAGCTGTAATATTGTTAACAGCACGTCCCATTCCTGCCCAAAGCTCAGGAATTCGGGCATACCAGGAAAGCTCCATGAATTCTGATGTAAAGAAAACAGCAAAAAATCCAGCAGACAGATAGAAAACAATAAGTACAGCTGTAAAAGGCTTGGAAAATTCAAGCAGTACAATACACATTGTTGAAAGAATCATTATGCAGTACATTATGATTCCGGTATATTTTCTATTGTTAATGTCAAATATAAAGCCGGCAGCAAGGCCGCTGAGAGGCAGCAGAATTCTGGCACCCTGCCCTATATCGATGCTTCCATCAGAATGGATAAGCGTTACTGCACTATCAAGAGTGCTGAATAAGCATGCCATCAGCATTACAAGGGCTACAATACTAATAAATAAAGGAATGTAATGTTTATTTCCCTTTATTATATTTTTATCTGTTTTCTTATCTGTTATTTTACCTATATTTTTATCTACATTATTATCTGTATTTTTTTCGATTATATTGTCAGTAGTATCTTTGCTGGTGTTATACCAGCTATACCGGTTAAAAATATGTTCATTCCATATTAACAAGATAAAAAGCATCAGCATAGATGCTGACAATATAATAAGCTGTATTGTCTTTATATGAATAGCATTATGGTTTATAAACTGAAGCAGAATGCCAAAAAAATATGAGATGCCTACTGTTTTTGCCAAATGCCTCTTTTCAATCATATATGCAGATACATAGTATACATTACTTCCAACAAGACCAAGAAGTATAAAAAGAATGATCCCTCCGTGAAATATATATTCAAATGACTTACTGCATGTAATGAATATTGTTAAAAAAACAGAGAGTAAGCCTGCTAAAATCATCAGAACGTGTTGAAGTCTCCTGCTTAAGAAATGTTTAAGCAGAGGATATAATAAAAAACCTGCTGTACTGACACCAAGTACATAATTCTGGGAAAGAGTGGCTTTTTGTTCTGATACAAGAAGAGAAAGCTCATTTACAAACATATATTCAACACTTAAAAAAACAAATGTAAATAATCCCATTAAAACAATAGCATAGATATGTGGCAGGCTGGTTAAAGTTTTAATTCCGCCATCTTTTACAGTGTCCTTCTGAGGTGAATTCATATAATAAATCCTCCTTATATACGATGATAATTGTGTGGATTGCAAAGCAATCAACGAATTCATATGTGTTATAAAATTATATATTTGAAAGTGGGTTAAGTCAATGACGGTTACAGGATGGTGAAATTGTCAGCTATCTGACAGCAGAATTGCCAGTCACATGGTGGTGGAATTGTCAGACATAGGACAGTGAAATTGTAAAAATATATCGGGAATACACGCAAATATTCAATCAACGGTCATTTTAAAATATTCAATCCAGATAATTTATTTACATTTTAAATAATGAGTGATAAAATGTTTTGTATATAAAATAAAAGGAGGGATTGGTATGGGATTTAAGAGATTATTATATATTTTTATGATTATTATGTGCAGCATATTTATGGCAGGCTGTGCAGTTCATGCAAGCCCTGATGATTATGCGGTGAATGAAGGATATGAGGTGAAGGGCAGCAGCTCTAAGAACACAGGCAGTGGGAATACTGGCGGAGGAACGTCAGGTATAGCAAAGGATAAGATAAAGGTTGGTGTTATACATTTGTCAGATCCGGCAGAGGGCAGCGGTTATACATATACACATGATATAGGCATACAGGGAATGCAGCAGAATCTGGGACTTTCTGATTCGCAGATTATAAGAAAGAATAATATCAGTGATACTGATGAGGCTGCGACAAGAAAAGCGATACAGGAATGCATTGATGCAGGCTGTAACATAATATTTACTACTAGCTGGGGATATATGCAGACTACGGCTGATATGGCAGAAGAATATCCGGATGTATATTTTTCTCATGGAACAGGATATATGAGCAATGGTAAAAACTTTAATAATTATTTTGGAAGAATATATCAGGCGAGATATCTTAGCGGAATAGCAGCCGGACTTAACACTAAAACAAATAAAATAGGTTATGTTGCTGCTATGGGGCTGGATAATTCGGAGGTAACAGGTGGAATAGATGCATTTGCACTGGGAATATATTCTGTTAATCCGGATGCAAAAGTATATGTAAAAGTAACTAACAGCTGGTATGACCCTAAGGGAGAAGAGGAGGCAGCGAAAACACTGCTTAATATGAACTGTGATGTTATTGCACAGCATTGTGACACTGTATATCCTCAGACACTTGCACAGGAGAAGGGGGTGTACAGCATAGGATATAATTCAGATATGAGTAAGGAAGCTCCGGAAGCGTGCTTATGCAGTGTTATATGGAACTGGAGTGCATATTATACATCAGCAGTCCAGAGTGTAATCGATGGAACATGGGATGGAAGTAACTATTATGGAGGCATGAATGAGAATCTTGTAAGTATCACTCCTGTCGCAGATTTTGCGGCTGATACAACACAGGAGAAGGTTAATGTAGCAAAGCAGCAGATTCTTAGTGGAAAGAATGGTGTGTTTGATGGTGTTATAGAAACGAATACAGGAGCAACAGTAGGAACGGCGGGAAAAACTCTTGAGGATTCTGTAATAACAGGTGGTATAAACTGGTATTTTAAGACGGTAAGTGTGATTGAGTGATGATAGCGTGCGGTTATGCTGCACAGAAATGGAGAAACGTATGAGCATTAAAAAGAAGATACTTGCGATGATAGTTGGTCCTATATTAACTCTGGGAATTATATCAGTTATATTTACTCTTACCAGAGTTAAAAGTGCCATGGTTAACGAGATACAGGATGCACTTAAGGGAACAGCGGCGGCAACGCTGGCTGCATATGATCAGAATACAGGTGATTATATACAGGCAAGCAATGGTGATATATGGAAGGGCAGCTATAATGTATCTAAGTCAGAAAGCCTTGTTGATGGAATTAAGCAGAATACAGGAATGGATGTTACATTTTTCTATGGAAGCCAGAGAGTTATGACCTCAGCAGTTGATAAAAATGGCGACAGGCTTCTTGGTTCACCAGCAGGTGATACTGTTATTGATAAGGTTCTTAATAACGGACAGAATTATTTTAGTAAGAATGTATCGCTGGATGGTACTATTAACTATGGATATTTTATGCCCGTATATCAGAATGGAAGTGACAGCAGTATCGTTGGAATGGTGTTTGTTGGAACTAATAGGGCACAGAAGGATGCGGTAATCAATAATCTTATGATTACAATAGGAACAGCGGTATTTGTCATAATGCTTATATGTGCTGCATTTGGAATTAAGATGTCTTCATCAATAACTAAGAGCATAAGAACAAGTATTGGAGTGGTTGAAAAGGTTTCAGCCGGTAATCTTGATGTCTGGGTCGATGAAAAGCTTTTAAAAAGAAGTGATGAAATAGGTGATTTATCAAGAGTCACGATTACACTCCGAGATGCCACAAAGACTGTAATAAAGGATATTTCAGCGAATGCAAATGCACTTCTTGATGCAGGAAATGCACTTAAGGAGGTTGCAGATAAGACAAATGGCACGATGGCTCAGGTGAGAACGGCTGTAACAATGATTGTTGATAATTCAAGTGACCAGGCAAGGAATTCACAGAATACATCTGAATATATGAGGGCTATGGGAGAAGATATTACTGAAACCTCAAGGGAAGTGGATGCACTGGATGTCAATGCGGCATCAATGCAGCAGTCAAGTGAACAGGCCTCAGATACACTTGAAAAGCTGAGTGTAATTAACGGTGATGTTGAACGTATAATAAATGATGTTAAGGAACAGACTATCAGGACTAACAATTCAGTACAGAAAATACAGGATGCTACCACATTTATCGCTTCAATAGCAGAGGAAACCAATCTTCTTAGTCTTAATGCTTCTATTGAGGCTGCCAGGGCAGGAGAGAGTGGAAGAGGCTTTGCGGTAGTTGCAGAACAGATTAAGAGGCTGGCAGAACAGTCGAATACATCAAGCCAGGAGATAGATGATACTGCAAGAGCACTTATGCAGGATTCTACAAAGGCGGTTGAGCTTATGAAGCAGATGCAGGATATAATAATGAACCAGAGCGAAAGCATGAAGGAAACACGTATGGTTGTGGGAAAGGTGCTTGATGAGATTGAAAGTTCAATGAAAAGTATCAGCAGTATCAAGGCTAGTACACATAAGCTGGAGGTATCCCGTAACAATGTAGTATCAGCGGTTGATGAACTGTCAGAGATAGCTATGAATAATGTTGAGGGAACAAGAAAAACCCATCAGGAAACTGAGGAGGTTGCCGGTTCATTTACGCAGGTATCAGAAAGTGCAGAACAGCTAAGAAAGATAGCTGGAATGCTGGCAGATAGTATAGATTATTTTAAGATATAGAGATAAGACAGCTATGCAGATGTTATATAAGTAGTTATGTAAGTAGTTATGTAAATAGTTATGTAGATAGTTATACATATAGTTATGCAGACAGCTATGCAGGGAATCGGGAAAGTCAGAGAAAGAATAAATATGCAAAAGGAAATTCATATTATAGTTTTGAAAGGTAATGAAAGGTAACGAAAGGAAATGCAAGGTAATGAAAGGTGAAAAAATACAGTTTGCATTTTTATCGGCTGAGTAGTATCATTTAATGGAGTATTATTTTTTGGACAGAGCAATAAATGCAGTTTATTGTTAATGCATATAAAATATTACTTAATATTAGGTTAAAAAGTTTAATGATAGATGGAGGCACGTATGAAGTTCATAGCAATCGGCGAATTGATGTTAAGATTATCACCACCTAACTATGAGAAGATAGTTACAACTCACAATTTCATCGTTAATTACGGTGGAGCTGAGGCAAACGTAGCTGTTTCTTTAGCTAACCTTGGTGTTGATTCAACATTTTTTACAGTATTACCTAACACTGACCTTGGTAAGTCATGTATCAACTACCTTAAGGCTAATGATGTACACACTAAGCACATCATCAAGGCTGATGGAAGAATGGGACTTTATTATCTTGAAGAGGGCGTTTCTGTAAGACCTTCACAGGTAATATACGATAGAGGAAGTTCAGCATTTGCTGAGTATGATTATAAGGATGTAGACTTTGAGAATATCTTAAAGGATTATGACTGGTTACACTTAAGCGGTATCACACCAGCTCTTTCATATAACTGCCGCCGTCTTATAGATAAGGCTATCAAGGCAGCTAAGAAGCTTGGACTTACAGTCAGCTTTGACCCTAACTTCAGAAGTACTTTATGGTCTTTTGAAACTGCAAGGGATGTACTTAGCAAGTATCTTCCATATGTAGATGTACTTATAGGTATTGAGCCTATCCATGTATACAATGCAGATGGAACAGATGTAAAGGATGGTCTTACTATGGACCCATCTTTTGAGGATATGGACAGAGTATTCAAGGCTATTGATGAGCAGTACCATATGAAGGCGATTGCAAGAACTGTACGTTATGTTCATTCAGGAAGTAATAATTCACTTAAGGCTTTCTATTATGCTGACGGAAAGACTTACGAGAGCAAGACTCTCAATTTTGAGATTGTTGACCGTGTTGGTGGCGGCGATGCGTTCTCTTCTGGTCTTATCTATGCTCTTATGCAGGATGGCTGGAAGCACGAAGATATCGTGAACTTCGCAGTAGCTTCTTCAGTAATGAAGCACGCTATCCGTGGTGATACTAACATCACAAGTGTTGACCAGATTAAGCGACTTATGAATAATGCTTCGTTTGATGTGCAGAGATAGTAAGTTGTGTTAAGGGCTATATGGCTTGTTATCCCATTTTTATGCTCATATTGAGGTGGGACTTAAGGTTTTTCACCAACTTATGGGCAGACTTATGTGGGATTAGACATTTTGCTCTTGGCATCATATATTATTATAAATTTAAATGTGCAGCCTGCACGCATATAGTTTAACCGGATATTTTAGGTATCTGGTTGGATTGTATGCGGGTGGGGTGCTTTTTTGTTTTGTGGGGGAGAATGAAAAAGGCTGTTTTAATACAACATTTCTATAAAAATATATGAAAAGGTATTAAAAAGTATAAAAAGGTGTTATAATATATAAAAATGTATTGAGAGGTGATAATTATGGATGGCAGGTATAAAACAGTATTTAAACCGGGAACATATCCTGAAAAAACCTATGTTTCAAGAAAAGAGAAGATACTAGGATATACATATGAAGACAGATTATTACAAAGTCTTTCGATTGAAGGGTATCTGACATACATTGTAGGTGCTTCCAAATGTGGAAAAACTGTATTATGTGAAAAAGTTATAGGTGCTGAACGTATGGTATCTATGTCTGGTAATGATTTTACAAAGATAAGTGATTTCTGGCAGGGAGTAGGTAAAAAGATTGGCTTTGAAATGTCATCATCTTTTTCAGATAAAACAGAAGATTACAACGATAAATCAAAGGAAGCCTCAATTATTACAAAGAATTATATTAACAATAAAGATAAAATAATAAAGTACTTCATAGAAAATAATAAAATTCTTGTATTGGATGATTTTCATTATGCACCAGCCGATATCCAGTATGAAATTGCGTGTCAGCTAAAGGAAGCAATACGTCTGGGATTTCAGTCTGTTATTATTTCACTTCCACATCGTTGTGACGATGCAATCAGATTAAATCCTGACCTTGCAGGAAGATTATCCGTAATAGAAATTGATGCGTGGGGAAATGACGATTTATGCGAAATTGCACGAAAAGGTTTTAAAGAATTAAACAAAAAAGTAAAACCAGAGATTATGGAAAGAATTGCAGTTGAAAGTATCTGCTCACCTCAGTTAATGCAGGCAATCTGTTTAAATATAGGCTTACTTCCGGATACAACAGAAAAAACTATAATCAATGAAAAAATAGTAGAGTCGGCGTGTTATCTTGCAAGTGTTAATCTTCCATATGCGGATGTTGTAAGATTTTTTAAGGCAGGTCCGCCATCACGCGGACAGAAAAGACTGGGATATATATTAAAGGATAATACAGAACGTGACATATATGACTTACTGTTGAAAGCTATTGCCGATAATCCGCCTTTAATTGAAATAGGAATAACAGATTTGACAAACCGTGTCAGAAATATAATGGCGGATGCCAATAAAATAAATAACACTAAGGTAAAGTCGGCATTAAAAAACTGGATGAAAATATTAGAAACACAGGGAAGCAGTTTATATAATGTTATAGAATGGAAAGATGAGTCAGTTCATATACTGGATAATCATTTTTTGTTTTATATGAGGTGGAAAAAAGATGAATAGAGTGGAGTTAATAAGTAAGGGGCAGAAGCTGCTTGATATAAAAGATTTACAAGTATTGCAGAAAGAATATGAACAATGGATAGATGATTTAAGGCAGAGTGAAGATTTTGGAAAAACTATGGAACGTAATAGCATTTTGTTACATATTTCAAGCAATCCATATGGTGTGTCAGAAATATAATGGCGGATGCCAATAAAATAAATATAAGGACAGAATAGAAAAATATATAAGATTATTACAAAACTGCAATAAAGAAAACGAAAGTAATAAACTTTTACTTCAGATTTTAAAAAATTTTGATATGTTTCTGTATGAATTTTTCAGAGGAAAGCCACACGGTAAGTCGTCTATCGATATGGACGGCTTGAAGAAGTTCCAGATAAATAATGAGTATGATTTACAGTATATTCTGTATTCATATTTAAAACCGATATATCCATTGTGCAGAATGGAAGTTCCAGAAGATACAGGTTATGAAACCGTCAGAACTGATATTTATATAAATCAGGGAACAGTGTTAGAAACTAAGTGTTCACGCCCTTCTATGAGCCAGAAGAAGCTTATAGAGGAAATAGAGGCAGATATTACACATTATGGTGCATCGAATATATTTTTTTATATTTATGATAAGGAAAAAATAATAGATAATCCAGAATTATTCAAAAAAACCTATGAGAATAAAATTTATGAAAAAAATATTTATATTGAAATATTACAGCCAAAGGAATTGATTTAATTAAATATTTTTGGAAATATTAAAAATGGTATATAAACCGGAAAGAGATAGCACGTCCTGTTTTGGGGTAAACCAGCAGAGGGCGTGTTATTTTTTTGTGTTGGATTATGTTGATATAAAAAAATTTTTTTGTGACAAATTGTAATGAAAGTAATAAAATCTTGAAGAAACGGACAAAATAGCTTCAATAATCTTGAAGAAACGAACTAAAACGACTAAATTGACTTTGAAGAAACGTATAAAAACGCCTGAATTAATCTTGAAGAAATGGATAAAATAAGAGATAATAATCTTGAAGAAAATGACATTTACTATAGAAATACACATTAATAAGGGAATAAATAAGGGAATACGCATCATTTTTAGATTAGTATTAAACAGTAACAATTGTTTAGTTCTGAAAGGGGAAAGTTATGAATTTTAAAAGAAAAGTATATAGCAGATTGTTAGAATGGAAAGAGAAGTATTCAGATAAATATGCGGTTTTGTTAGAGGGGGCAAGGCGAGTTGGTAAGTCTACAATCGCACAGAGCTTTGGAGAAAATGAATATGACTCATATATTCTTATTGATTTTTCCAAAACAACAACTAATATATTGGAGTGTTTCGATGATATAGCAAACCTGAATATATTTTTTTTAAGATTGCAGGCGGAAACAGGCATAACATTATATGAGCATAAATCACTTATTATATTTGATGAGGTTCAGCTTTTTCCAAAGGCAAGACAGGCAATAAAACATCTTGTAGCTGACGGAAGATACAGTTATCTGGAAACTGGTTCACTAATTTCTATAAAGAAGAATGTTAAGGATATTTTAATTCCCTCAGAAGAAATGAAAATACCGGTTTATCCAATGGATTATCAGGAATTCTGTGATGCGACAGGTGGAAGTTATGAACTTCTTAAGCAGATATATGATACAGGCAAGGCTATTGGGCAGGCAACTAACCGTAAATTAATGAGAGATTTAAGAATATATATGGCTGTAGGTGGTATGCCACAGGCAGTTGAAGCTTATATAGAAGGTAAAAATTTTTCTGAGATTGATATGGTCAAAAGACAGATTATATCATTGTATGAAGAAGATTTTAAAAAGATTGACGGGTCTGGAAGGATATCTGCATTATATCATTCAATTCCCGCACAGCTTGCAAAAGATTCCAAAAAATATAGGATTACTACTGCAATAGGACAAAAGAATAATTCAAAGTCAGAGAAATTATTATACGAGTTGATTGATTCAAAGACGGTTTTACCTTGTTATAATTCAACCAATCCAAGGGTAAGCCTGACAGATACAAAAGATTTTGACAGTTATAAATTGTATCTTTCGGATACAGGATTATTTATTACATTAATGTTTATTGACCGCCCAGTCACAGAAAATGATGTGTATGCAAAATTACTTTCTGATAAACTGCCGGCTAATCTTGGTTATCTGTATGAAAATCTTATTGCACAGATGATTACAGCAGCAGGAAGGGAACTTTATTATCACACTTGGGAAAAAGACAAAAGTACACATTATTATGAAGTTGACTTTCTTATTTCTGAGGGAAGTAAAGTAAATGCTTTTGAAATTAAGTCATCAGGGGCAGGAAAGCACGAATCTATAAAACAATTTTATAAGAAATTTTCAAAGAATGTAAATAAAATATATTTAATATCGCAAAAGGACGTTGGAAAAGAAGAAAATCTAATGTTAAAACCATTTTATTTAATGCCGTTTCTCATAAAGTAGATGACTATTTTACATTATAAAATACAGGAGTAAAAATTATGCCTAATATATTAATTGTAGAGGATGATATAAATATTAATAACCTTCTTTGTGAGGTGATTGTGAAGGCAGGTTATACGTGTGAACAAGCATTTTCAGGAACAGAGGCAAAGCTGCTTCTGAATATAAAAGAAAAGGCTTATACGCTTGTACTGCTTGACTTAATGCTTCCGGGTGCAAGTGGTGAGGAGGTTTTAAAAGAGATAAGAAAACATGGAAGGCTTCCGGTGATTGTGCTGACTGCAAAGGATAGTATAGATGATAAAATCGGAGTGCTGACAGATGGAGCAGATGATTATATAACAAAGCCATTTGAGATTAGAGAGGTACTGGCACGTATTCAGGTGCAGCTTCGTCATATAGAGGCAGAAACAAAAAGTGAGGCAGAAACAAAAAGTGAAGCGGAGGCAGAAACAGAAGTAAAAACAAAGGCTGGTATACAAAAAGGACAAGGCAGTGGAAGACTTGAGTTCAGGGATATGGTGCTTACACGCTCTACCTTTGAGGTAAGTATCGGTGGCAGGGTGCTTCCTAAGATTACAAAACAGGAATTCGCAATACTCGAATTGCTTCTTAAAAACCCGAAGCAGGTGTTTAGCAAGGAGGATATATTCGAATATGCGTGGGATGAGCCATATATGGGTGAAACAAAGACATTGGATGTGCATATAAGCAATATCAGGAAGAAAATAAAGACCATTACACCTGATGAATATATAGAAACAATATGGGGGATTGGATATCGCCTGCATGAATAATTTACTCTTTTTTTACTATTTATTTGCGATTGATTAGGATTTATTTTTTATGATAGGAGCAGATAAGAAAAAGGAGATGAAAGCTTTGAGTGAATTATTATTGGAAACAAGGAGTTTAACCAAGCAGTATGGCACGCACAAGGCGGTTAATGGTGTAAATATGCACATTAAAAAGGGTGCCATATATGGTTTTATAGGAAGAAATGGTGCAGGAAAAACGACCTGTCTTAAGATGATTAGTGGTCTGTCAACGCCGTCTTATGGTGAAATAGCAATGTTTGGGTATGAGGGAAAGGACTTGCAGAAGGTACGTTCAAGAGTAGGCTGTCTTATAGAAGCGCCTGGACTTTATGGCAATATGTCAGCATATGACAATCTGAACATAAAATGTAAGCTGTTTGGAATTAAGAAAAAAGGATACATAGAAGAAATATTAAAGACAGTCGGTCTTAGTGATGTCGGAAATAAAAAGACAAAACATTTTTCACTTGGTATGAAGCAGAGGTTAGGAATTGGTCTTGCGCTTGTTGGAGAACCTGACCTGCTTATTCTTGATGAGCCGATTAACGGACTTGACCCACAGGGAATAGTGGAAGTCCGTGAAACAATACAGAAGCTGCAAAAAGAGTATAATATGACAATATGTATTTCAAGTCATATTTTAGAGGAGTTATCAAAGATTGCTACTGATTATGGCATTATCCATAACGGAAGCCTTTTGCAGGAGCTTACAAGGGATGAGCTTATGCAAAGGTGCAGTGAGAGAATGGAGCTTACGCTGGACAATCCAAAGCAGGCAATTCCAGTGCTTGACTCTATGGGCTTTAGCAATTATCAGGTGATAGATAAGGAGCACATTTATATATTTGAAAGATTAGGCGAAAGTGCTGATTTGAATATGGCGATTGCAAAGGCGGGAATTCCAGTCAGAGGAATATCTATTACAAGTGAAGAACTTGAGAATTATTTCTTAAAGCTTACAGGAGGTGATAATCGTGCTTAATATGATAAAAATGGATGTTTACAGAATGTTTCATACAAAAAGCCTGTATGTAATATGGATTATATTGCTGGCATCAGCACTGCTTACCTCATTTCTTTCAAAAATAGATTATGATGCAGTTAATAAAGAGTGGGAGAGGCAGCAGGCAGTAGAAAGTCAGACAGATATAGATGGTCAGACAGTTGATGTGATAAATGCACAAGACATAGAGGAACAACAGGCAGATGACAGCAACAAAGAACAACTTTCGCAGCAGAATACAGATAATGTCAATATTGGTATGAGTGTGGAATTACCTACGGAGCCAGGGAAGAAGGTTACGGTAATGGATGTTTTCTTTTCTAATGCACAGGGAAAGTTTTATGCACTTTTTCTTGTAATATTTGCGGTTATGTTTGCAACAGCAGATATTAAGAGCGGTTATATTAAGAATATTGGTGGACAGGTGTCACAAAGGGGGATGCTTATTGTTTCAAGGGCAGTTGCGCTTGCCTTATTTACAGCAATTACCTTTGCAGGGATATTTGTATTCCAGGCAGCAGCGAATATGCTTGCGTTTAAATGTGTGGTGTGGGGTAACTGGAAGGAGATTATACCTTATTTCTTAACAGAACTTACGCTTCATTATGCATTTGTGTTAATATGTATGGCGATAGCAGTTATAATTAAGAACAATGTCATAAGCATGACCTTATCGGTATGTCTTACTATGAATATAATGAGCATTGTGTATGCCTTTATAGATTATGTAGTTAACAGGAGTGGCCATCATAACTTTAGCATTTATAAGTATACAGTAACTGGAAGGATGGCAATGCTTCCTATGAATGCAGGCAGGGAGGATATTATTAGTTCAATGTGTGTGGCAGCCACATTTATTATTATAATGCTGTCATTAAGCAGTTATATTTTTCAGAAAAGGGATATTTAGAGAATGAGGATTATTATTGGAATATTAGCAGTAATAATTATTATACAGGCATTTATTATGTGGAAATACCAGCGGCAGATTAAGGACATCTGCCGCCAGTTGTCGTTTCTTATGGAACACGATAGTAACAAGCTGATTCAACGCGAAATAGATATGGGAGGAATAGGTGAGCTTTCAGATAAATTGAATGAACTGCTTGACTTGCGTAAAAAAGAAAGAAACGAGTACAGAAAAAAAGAAGAGCTGATTGCAGATACATATACTAATCTTTCACACGATATAAGGACACCGCTTACATCGCTGGATGGGTATTTCCAGCTTATAGAGGAATGTGACAATATAGATGACCAGAGGAGATATCTTGATATAATCAGAGAAAGGCTTAACAGCCTCAATGAAATGCTGGAGGAACTTTTTACATTCACTAAGCTGAAAAATGATTCGTATAAGCTGGAGCTTACGGATTGTATGAACAGAATATTAAAAGAAGCTGTCTTTTCTTATTATGATGAATGGAAAAAGCAGGGCATCTGCCCAGAGATTAGTATTACTGAGGAAATGCTGTATATATCAGGTAATAAGCAGGGCTTAAGGAGAGTTATACAGAATGTCATAAAAAATGGTCTTGATCATGGGGAAAAGAATATAAGTATCAAGCTTGCCCGTGAGGATAATCATGCCTTGCTTAAAATCAGCAATTATACGGAACATCCTGAAAATATTGACTTAAGCCATGTGTTTGAGCGTTTTTATAAAGCAGATGTGGCAAGAGGCAGAGCCTCAACCGGACTGGGTTTATCTATTGCAAAAGAGCTTGTGGAGCGTATGAATGGAGATATAAGTGCAAGAATACAGGAAAATGATTTCATTATTGAGATAAAAGTTTTGCTTGTGGTATAATATGCATGAAAAATTAATAAAAATATCCCACTATATATTGACAAAAAAATAACAAAGTGATATAAAATGCAAAAGAAACAGGGGCTGTTACGGAGAGATTATATACAGAATATGCTGATTCGTTTGATGAATGGGGAATACCACAGATTCAATAATAAAGGGAGACATGCGTATGAAAAATATAAAAGAAATAGGGGATTTTTTTATAAATCTGAATGAATATGTATATGCAACAGATATAGAAACCAATGAGATTGTATATATGAATCATAAAGCATTGGAAGCGTATGGCTTAGAATCAATAGAGGATATAAAAGGCCAGAAGTGTTATGAGGTATTACAAAAAGCTTCTGTTAAATGTGGGATGTGCAATAACAGCAGACTTTTACCAGGAGCCTTTGAGGAATGGCGTTATTATAATCCTGTATTAGATAAATATATGATAATAAAGGATACACTGATAGAGGGCGAAGGAAACAAAAAATACAGGCTGGAAATAGGCATAGATATAAGTGAGGAGCTTGCACAGGATAAGCTTATCCAGAAGTATAGAGAAACTGAAGCATTTGTCAATGAGGGCTTAAGAGTGGCACTAGCAGCAGATACACCTGATGAAACGATAAACACACTTCTTGGGTATATAGGTAAAGCACTTAATGGAGAAAGAACCTATATATTTGAAAAAAATATATATGGAAGAAATGATAAGACATACGAGTGGACGGCAGAGGGAGTAAGTCCAGAGAAGGATAATCTTCAGAATCTGTCTCCGAAGGTGTGTGCTAACTGGTATAAGTGCTTTGAAAATGGCAGAAATATCGTGATTAAGGATCTTGAAAAAATAAAAGAGAGTGATCCACTTCAATATGATAATTTAAAAAGACAGGGTATTCATTCGATAATTGTAATTCCTATATATAACGAAGGAGAAGTTATTGCATTTATGGGAATAGACAATCCACCGCTGCTTACACTCGAATATGCCTTAAGTATACTAGAGATTATGAGTGCTTTTATTATATCATGTATAAAGCGCAGGAATATGATGAGAAAGCTTGAAGATATGAGCTATAAGGATGCTTTAACCAAAATCGGAAACCGTTTCGCTATGAGTGACTGTGTAGAGAGCATAGATAAAAAACAGAGTATAGGTGTTGTTTACTGTGATGTTACAGGACTGAAATATGTGAATGATACAATGGGACATGAGGCAGGCGACAGACTTATTCTTAATGCATGTGGATGCCTTACAGACGTGTTTGGAGTGGATGCAGTATTTCGTATAGGTGGAGATGAGTTCCTTGTAATCTGTACACAGATAGATGAGAATACATTAATAAAGTGTATAACAGAGTTAAAAGAACTAATGAATGAGCGTTCTGTGAATATGGCAGCAGGTGTTATCTGGAGTGAGAATGTAATAACAGGCTTTGATGAAATGTTACGTGAGGCAGAGGAGAAAATGTATGCCGATAAAGCGCGATATTATAAGGAAAAAGGAATTGAACGCAGAAAAGGACGGGCATAGCAGGGCTAAAGGAACGCATATAACACAATAACAGGAAATTTTGTGATAAATTATAATAAATAATACAGCTTAATTATTGACATTTTAAGATCAATTATATACAATCACATTATCTGCGATGACGAAGACAGTAGATTATGAAGGAAAGCGATAGCGAGCCGGGATGGTGGAAGCCGGTGTGAGTAGGTCATAGTTGAATATCACTTCCAAGCATCCTTGCAGAACTTTGCAGTATAATATTATGGGTAACATTAAGATAGTATTGTATTACGAAAAGTAAGTAAGGACGGTAATCCTACCGTTACAAGGGACGCATATGATGGTATGTCGTAATTGATATAGGTTAAGTTGATTCAGCCCCTGTCGTATTACGGCAGGGGCTTTTTTGCGTGTGTAACGACATTTGTTACAGCACCAATAAAGCAAGCTAACATCGTTACGATTAAGTAAATGATTTGAAAGGAGTAACACAATGGTATACGAGAAAGTTTCATCAGATATGAATTTCGTTGACAGAGAAAAACAGGTTGAAAAGTTCTGGAAGGATAATGATATATTCCAGAAGAGTATTGATAACCGCAAGAAGGGGGAGACATATACATTTTATGATGGACCTCCAACAGCTAATGGTAAGCCACATATCGGACATGTTCTTACAAGAGTTATAAAGGATATGATTCCAAGATATAGAACAATGAAGGGTTATATGGTTCCACGTAAGGCCGGCTGGGATACACACGGACTTCCAGTTGAGCTTGAGCTTGAGAAGGAATTAGGTCTTGACGGCAAGGAACAGATTGAAGAGTATGGTCTTGAGCCATTCATCAAAAAGTGTAAAGAATCCGTCTGGAAATACAAGGGTATGTGGGAAGATTTCTCAAATACGGTAGGTTTCTGGGCCGATATGGACAATCCATACGTTACCTATGATGACAATTTCATTGAATCCGAGTGGTGGGCATTAAAAGAGATCTGGAACAAAGGACTTCTCTACAAGGGATTCAAGATCGTGCCTTACTGCCCTCGGTGTGGGACTCCGCTTTCCGCACAGGAAGTTGCACAGGGATATAAATTAGTAAAAGAAAAATCTGCAGTTGTCCGTTTTAAGGTTGCCGAAGAGGATGCGTATTTTCTGGCATGGACCACAACTCCGTGGACACTGCCAAGTAACGTGGCACTTTGTGTAAACCCGAATGATACCTATATCAAGGTAAAAGCAGTAGATGGTTATACGTATTATCTGGCAGAGGCACTGGCAGACAAGGTGCTTTCTCCACTTCTTTCCAAAGAGGATAAAGAGGCAGGAAAGAAAGCCTACGAAGTGCTTGAAACCTACAAGGGACAGGATCTTGAACGCAAAGAATATGAGCCTCTTTATGCCTGTGCAAAGGAACTGGCAGATAAGCAGGGCAAGAAAGGCTTCTTTGTGACCTGCGATACTTATGTCACGATGTCCGATGGTACTGGAATCGTTCATATCGCACCTGCATTTGGTGAGGATGATGCCAATGTCGGAAGAAACTACGACCTTCCGTTTGTACAGTTCGTAAATGGAAAAGGAGAACTGACTGAGGAGACACCGTTTGCCGGTATGTGGGTAAAGGATGCCGATCCGGAAGTATTAAAGGATTTAAGTGCCAGAAAGCAGCTGTTTGATGCTCCGAAGTTTGAACATGAGTATCCACACTGCTGGAGATGTGACAAGCCTCTGATTTATTATGCAAGAGAGTCCTGGTACATCAAAGAGACTGCAGTAAAGGATGATCTGATCCGCAATAACAACACTGTTAACTGGATTCCGGAATCCATCGGTTCCGGACGTTTCGGAAACTGGCTGGAAAACATTCAGGACTGGGCAATTTCCCGTAACCGTTACTGGGGTACTCCACTTAACATCTGGGAGTGTGCGTGCGGACACAGAGAGTGCATCGGAAGCCGTGCTGAGCTGGCAGAAAAGGCCGGTGATCCAAAGGCAGCAGAGGTAGAACTTCACAGACCATATATTGATGCGGTGACGATCAAGTGTCCGGAGTGTGGCAAGGATATGCACCGTGTACCGGAAGTATTGGATTGCTGGTTTGATTCCGGAGCTATGCCGTTTGCACAGCATCACTATCCATTTGAAAATAAAGAAGTATTTGAGCAGCAGTTCCCGGCCAAATTTATCTCAGAGGCAGTTGATCAGACCAGAGGATGGTTCCATTCTCTTATGGCAGAATCGACACTGCTTTTCAACAAAGCACCTTATGAGAACGTCATCGTGCTCGGACATGTACAGGATGAAAACGGACAGAAGATGTCCAAGTCCAAGGGAAATGCCGTAGATCCGTTTGATGCCCTGCAGACATACGGCGCAGACGCTATCCGCTGGTATTTCTATACGGCATCCGCACCATGGATTCCAAAGAGATTCTCCGGCAAGCTTGTGCTTGAGGGTCAGCGTAAGTTTATGGGAACGCTCTGGAATACCTATGCGTTCTTCGTACTTTATGCAAATATTGACCAGTTTGACGCTACAAAATACAAGCTGGAGTATGACAAATTATCGGTTATGGATAAGTGGCTGCTTTCTAAGCTCAATTCTGCAGTAGCTGGTGTGGATGAAAGTCTTTCTAATTATAAGATTCCGGAAGCTGCAAAATATCTGCAGGAGTTTGTCGATGATATGAGTAACTGGTATGTCCGCCGCTCCCGTGAGCGTTTCTGGGCAAAAGGCATGGAGCAGGATAAGATCAATGCTTATATGACATTGTATACCGCACTTGTTACAATCAGCAAAGCGGCAGCACCGATGATTCCATTTATGACAGAGGATATTTACCGTAATCTGGTATGTTCCATTGATCCGTCTGCACCGGAAAGTATTCACCTGTGTGACTTCCCGACGGTGGATGAGAAGATGATCGACAAGGATCTGGAAACTGCAATGGATGAGGTATTAAAGATCGTTGTTATGGGACGTGCGTGCCGGAACAGTGCCAATATCAAAAACCGTCAGCCGATTGGTCAGATGTATGTCAAGGCACCGGAAGCACTGGGTGATTTTTATAAGGATATCATTGCGGATGAGCTGAATGTGAAGAATGTGACGTTTACGGATGATGTTTCTTCTTATACCGATTATCAGTTTAAACCACAGCTTCGTACCGTGGGTCCGAAATATGGAAAATATTTAAAACAGATTCAGGCTGTCCTGTCAGAACTTGACGGAAATGCTGCAATGAAAGAATTAAAAGAGAACGGATGTCTGAAACTTGACAGTGTAAGTTCCGAGGTTGTATTATTGGAAGAGGATCTGCTGATTACGATGACACAGGCAGAAGGCTTTGTGACCGAGGGGGACAACAATGTGACAGTTGTTATGGATACAAGACTGACTCCGGAACTGATTGAAGAAGGTTTTGTGCGTGAGCTGATCAGTAAGATTCAGACGATGCGTAAAGAAGCAGGTTTTGAAGTTATGGATCATATTGCTGTTTCTTATACAGCAGATGAGAAGGTAACTGGTATTTTCAATAAATATGGAGAAAAGATCCAGACAGAGGTACTTGCAAATGCTATCACTGCAGGCACACTTGCCGGATATCAGAAAGAATGGAGCATTAACGGTGAGAAGGTTACGCTGGCAGTGGAAAAACAATAGTGTCACGCAAACCAGACACAGAGGAGGACTTTTGATGCGAGACAAAGTGTTTAGTAAAAAGGAGTTTATTGATTCCGTGACAGAAAATGTCAAGACGATGTATCGTAAGACATTGAAAGAAGCGACACAGCAGGAGATTTATCAGGCTGTTTCACTGGCTGTCAAGGATGTTGTCATGGATGAATGGATGGCAACACAGCAGGTCATTGAAAAAGATGACCCTAAGATATTGTATTATATGTCCATGGAGTTTCTGATGGGCAGGGCACTGGGAAATAATCTGATTAATCTGGGGGCTTATGGGGAAGTAAAAGAAGCACTTGAAGAGATTGGACTGGATTTGAGTGTCATTGAAGACCAGGAGCCGGATCCGGCTCTTGGAAATGGTGGACTTGGCCGGCTGGCAGCATGTTTTATGGATTCTCTTGCTACTCTGGGCTATGCCGCATATGGATGTGGAATCCGTTACCGCTACGGTATGTTCAAGCAGCAGATTATTGATGGATTTCAGGTCGAAGTACCGGATAACTGGTTAAAGGATGGATATCCGTTTGAACTTCGCAGACCGGAATACTGCTACGAGATCAAGTTTGGTGGTCATGTGGAAGAAACCGCAGGGGAGGACGGAAATCTGCACTTTGAGCAGGTAGGGTATCAGTCTGTTCTTGCAATTCCTTATGATATGCCGATCGTTGGCTACGGCAACCATGTGGTAGATTCCCTGATGATCTGGGATGCACAGCCGAAGGAAGAGTTTTCACTGGATTCCTTTGACCGTGGAGATTACGATCAGGCAGTGGAGCAGGAAAATCTTGCCCGCAACCTGGTAGAGGTGCTGTATCCGAACGACAATCACGTAAAAGGAAAGGAACTGCGCTTAAAACAGCAGTATTTCTTTGTTTCCGCAAGTATCCAGCGTGCGCTGGAGCGTTTTAAGAAACATCACAATGATCTGCATGATCTGCCAAAGAAGGTAACGTTCCAGATGAATGATACCCATCCGACGGTTGCTGTTGCAGAACTGATGCGAATCCTTCTGGATGAGGAAGGCATGTCATGGGATGAGGCATGGGAGATCACAACACACTGTGTAGCTTATACCAACCATACCATCATGGCAGAGGCACTTGAAAAGTGGCCGATCGACATCTTCCAGAGACTGCTTCCGCGTGTATATCAGATCGTGGATGAGATCAACCGCCGTTTTGTAGAAGAGATCCGTGCAAAATATCCGGATAATGAGGAGAAGGTGCGCAAGATGGCAATTCTCTACGACGGACAGGTGAAGATGGCAAATCTTGCAATTGTTGCCGGATATTCTGTCAACGGTGTGGCAAGACTGCATACAGAGATTCTTGAGAAGCAGGAACTTCGTGATTTCTATGAACTGTTTCCGGAGAAATTTAACAATAAAACCAACGGTATCACACAGAGACGTTTCCTTGCACATGGAAATCCACTGCTTGCAGACTGGGTAACAAAGCATGTCGGAAAAGACTGGATCACAAGTCTTGCGAAGGTCGAGGATCTGACAAAATATGCAACCGATCCGAAAGCACAGCAGGAATTTCTGGAGATCAAAAAGCAGAATAAGATCCGTCTGGCAAAATATATCAAGGAGCACAATGGTATCGAAGTCGATCCGAATTCTATCTTTGATGTACAGGTTAAGAGACTGCATGAGTATAAGAGACAGCTTATGAATATCCTGCATGTGATGTATCTGTACAACCAGATCAAGGCAAATCCGGGCATGGATTTCTATCCGAGAACTTTTATCTTCGGAGCAAAGGCTGCAGCCGGATATCGTACGGCAAAGAAGACCATCAAGCTGATTAACACTGTTGCGGATGTAATCAATAATGATCCATCCATCAACGGAAAGATCAAGGTTGTGTTCATTGAGGACTACCGTGTATCCATTGCAGAGTGGATTTTTGCGGCAGCAGATGTCAGCGAACAGATTTCCACAGCAAGTAAAGAGGCATCCGGAACCGGAAATATGAAGTTTATGTTAAACGGTGCGATCACATTGGGAACCATGGATGGCGCAAATGTTGAGATGTACGAGGAAGTCGGTGCAGACAATATCTTTATCTTTGGTATGAGCGCAGACGAAGTCATTGCACATGAGCAGCATCATGATTACAATCCATATGATATTTACAATAATGATGAGGATATCAAGAAGGTTGTCAACCAGCTGGTAGATGGAACGTATTCTCATAATGACCGTGAGTTGTTCCGCGAGCTGTACAACTCACTGCTCAATCCACAGCAGGGACAGGTAGCAGACCGCTACTTTATCCTTGCAGATTTCCGTGCATATGCAAATGCACAGAAGAAGATCGGTGTTTATTACACCAACAAGAGTGCGTGGGCAAAATCTGCAATTTTAAATATTGCACACAGTGGTAAATTCTCTTCTGACAGAACCATTCAGGAATATGTCGATGATATCTGGAAACTGGATAAGATTGAAGTGAATACGGAAGGCTGTTAATCGCTTGGATGGCAGTGGCAGAAAAGGCGGGAAACCCGATGGGGATCCCGCCTTTTTTAGTCTGCGAATCTTCTATATGGAAGATTTTTTAGAACGTGTCAATATTTTCTGCATTTTTACTCATACAAAAACAATACAAATGTATTGAAATAGAAATGATTTAGCATTATAATAAAGAAAATGAATGGAAGTGGAGGTGCTGAATATGGCTAGTACAATTCAAGTCAGGGTAGAAGATGAGTTAAAGAATAAATCAGATGCATTATTTAAAGATCTGGGTACAGACACAACAACAGCAATCAGAATGTTTTTAACACAGGCTGTTGCTACAAATGGATTTCCTTTTGAAATCAAAAGACAGGCAGAAACAAATTATGGAAACACTCCGGTATTTTATCGGCAAAATCAAAGAATATAAAAAAATCGGCAGCGCGGTAGTATCTACAGCAAAGCCGCTGACAGCCGCACAAAAAGAAAAAGTGCTTTCCAGACTGCTTGCAACGACAGGGTATGTGGATTTTGAGATTGATTATATCGTAGATGAGTCCCTCATCGGCGGTATGGTAATCCGGATCGGTGACAGGGTCGTAGACAGCAGTATAAAGACAAAATTAGACGAGTTTGCAAAGGATTTGAAAAAAATCCAGCTGGCATAACTTGTACATTAATAGAAAGAGGGTGCGTTGGCTCCATGAATTTAAGACCGGAAGAAATCAGCTCGGTAATTAAAGAGCAGATCAAAAGATATTCTACGGAACTCGAAGTATCTGACGTCGGTACGGTTATTCAGGTAGCAGATGGTATCGCCCGTATTCATGGCCTTGAAAAGGCGATGCAGGGTGAACTTCTGGAATTCCCGGGTGAAGTATACGGCATGGTTTTAAACCTGGAAGAAGATAACGTTGGTGCGGTTTTACTTGGTGATTCAAGAAACATCAACGAAGGAGATACCGTAAAGACAACAGGCCGAGTTGTAGAGGTTCCTGTTGGCGATGCGATGTTAGGTCGTGTCGTAAACGCACTGGGACAGCCAATCGACGGCAAGGGACCGGTTAATACCGAGAAGTTCCGTCAGATTGAACGAGTTGCCTCAGGTGTTATTACAAGAAAATCCGTAGATACACCGTTACAGACAGGTATCAAAGCGATTGATGCCATGGTACCAATCGGACGTGGACAGCGAGAATTAATCATCGGTGACCGTCAGACAGGTAAGACTGCCATTGCGATTGATACAATCATTAATCAGAAAGGTCAGAATGTAAAGTGTATTTACGTTGCAATCGGACAGAAGGCTTCAACCGTAGCTTCGATTGTAAAGACATTAGAAGAATATGGCGCGATGAGCTATACAACAGTAGTTGCATCTACTGCCAGTGAACTTGCACCGTTACAGTATATTGCACCATATGCCGGATGTGCGATTGGTGAAGAATGGATGGAACAGGGACAGGATGTACTTGTTGTCTATGATGACTTGAGCAAGCACGCAGCTGCATACCGTACACTTTCCTTACTCCTTAAAAGACCACCAGGACGTGAGGCTTACCCTGGTGATGTATTCTACTTACATTCAAGACTCTTAGAGAGAGCTGCAAGAATGTCAGATGAGTACGGCGGAGGTTCCCTGACTGCGCTTCCGATTATCGAAACACAGGCAGGCGATGTTTCTGCATATATTCCGACAAACGTTATTTCTATCACAGATGGTCAGATCTATCTGGAAACAGAAATGTTTAATGCCGGATTCAGACCTGCTATCAATGCCGGTCTTTCTGTATCACGAGTTGGTGGTGCTGCCCAGATTAAGGCGATTAAAAAGATTGCAGCGCCAATCCGTGTGGAACTGGCACAGTACCGGGAACTGGCATCTTTTGCTCAGTTTGGTTCAGAACTGGATGC
>OGLW01000341.1_pt1 | contig 25401 bp, 19 predicted proteins | sample 1572961 | NCBI WGS metagenome assembly OGLW01 (sample SAMEA2581880, study PRJEB24529) | metagenome | biome: Human gut stool | place: China | collected 2011
TCTTGATATTGTTCTTGTTGATTGTCTCCAGGTTCTTTTCGAGGTCTGACATCAGGCTTCCCATCATGCCTCCTGGCAGGCCCGGACCGATCAGCAACGAGTTCATCAGGCGGTTCTTCGGGCTGATGTACAGACCGAGAAAATCATCCATAAACTCCTGGATAAGTGCACGTACTTTCATGTACGCTTCCATATTGATTTCGGGAACCTTGAAACCTGCATCTTTCAGCATGGCCTGCACGCTGAGCAGGTCGGCATGTCCCGTACCCCATGAAAGCGGCTCCATACCCACGTCGATATAGTCGCAACCGGCCTCACAAACCGCAAGGATGCTTGCCATGTTGAAACCGGGTCCCGCATGGCTGTGATACTGGATGGGAATGTCCGGATGAGCAGCCTTGATGTTTGCCACAATCTTGCCCAAAGATACCGGACGGCCGATACCTGCCATATCCTTGATACAGATTTCGTCTGCACCCAGCTTGATAAGCTTCAATGCCATATCCGTATAATATTCCACAGTATGGATAGGCGAATGGGTGATACAGAGCGAACACTGCGAAATCATTCCCGCCTCGTGCGCATAAGTGATGGAAGGAGCGATGTTACGTATATCGTTCAGTCCGCAGAAAGTACGTGTGATGTCCGTACCCTGCGCCTTCTTCACTTTATAAAACAGCTTGCGCACATCGGCAGGCACGGGGCTCATGCGCAGACCGTTCAGTGCACGGTCCAACATATGTGTCTGTATACCGGCTTCGTGGAACGGCTTCGTCCACTCGCGCACAGCTTTATTGGGGTTCTCGCCAAACAATAAATTTACCTGTTCAAAACCGCCGCCATTCGTTTCTACACGAGCGAAACATCCCATCTCGACAATGGCAGGCGCTACCTTTACCAGCTGGTCTACACGGGGCACATATTTTCCGGCACTTTGCCACATATCCCTGAATACCAAGCTGAACTTAATTTCTTTTTTCATACCAAATTATTCCTGTGTGTGTTTATATAAGATTAGTTATTTCAGAGTTTCTCCACTTTCGCAACTTTACCCTTGCCTTGCGTCACTACCGTAACCGCCGCACTGATAGCCGCCATGATATTGCCGGGAACAGCCGCAGGAGCATTTGCCGCCTGTTTGGCAGGAGCGGCCTCTTCGGGTGCATATTTATTCACAAGGGCGATAAGTCCCTTTCCCAAGTAGATTACAATCAGCAGGATGGCAAAGACCGTTGCCATACCCACTATCATTAGCAGGAGCGCTATGTTCAAGTTTTCCATATTATAAATTATTAGTTATTCTATCGGATTTGCAAAAAATCGTCCGAAATTAGTGATAATAGACGAGAATATAGAATATTACAATGATAAATTATGCTAAAATAAAAGTAAGAAAAGAGCAAGTAGCCGGTCACTACATATCTTCCAACGACAAACAAACCGTCTCAATCCGATACTTCGGCAATAGCTTTTTCTTTAAATGTTCCACTTTTCCAGCCAGCAGTTCCGGTTTGAAGTTTTTCTTTTGCCGCTTCACTTCTGCCGCCACAGCTTGATTTTTCTCCAATTTCAGAGCAATAATATCAATTTCATTCTGATTGCCCTTCGGCTCCCACCACGAACCTATAGCCCGATATTGGAAACTTTCGGCAAACTGCTGTTTGAAATATCTTTCCAGCATGATACCTGAATAAGTTGAATAGTCGGATTTGATGATAGACCTGTGGCCTTTGCCACACGCTCAAACGGAAACACCGAATGAAGCCCGCCAAATTCACTCTCATGAAAACTCTTGCAGTATCTTTCCTGAATATCAAATTCTGTAAAGCCCAAAGTAGGGTGAATTTCTGAAATATTTTGTATCTTAGCCATATCTTTATTGGGAGATTTCCCCCGTTTTGGCTGACAAACCTTATTTGCGGCGGAACACCTAAAGATACAAAAAACGACTAATTCGCAATGCTTTATCTATGAATCAATTAGCTAATTTTATAATATTTACTGAATGTCCCTAAATAAAGTTGTATGAAACACTTTTGGTATTTAATATGTATTATTTTTCCACTACATGGAGCCGCACAGATAAACATACGGATAGATTATGATAATACGAGTAAAGAAATAACTTTATTTCTCAAGAATGAAACAAATAAAGTTTTTAAATTTATACCTACAGAGAGAATTGTTTACGAGTATGTCTCTTCTATTTCATTCTTATATAAAGATAAGAATGGCAATATCCTTTGTAGTAGAGAAAGGCTTATTTATGATGACCAACATTATTATTATAATATAGGAAAAGGACAATACCTAGCCCCATATGAAGAAAACCGTTATATTCATAAATTAACCAAATGGTGTCAAAATGATAATATTCATGTAGTAGACATTTCTGTTAAGATAGATGCAAGAATTATAGCAAAGAAAGAGCATGGAAAGATAGTAAAAGATGAAGAGAAGGGGTATAAGACCGAATTCAAAAAAAGTATCTTATGGGAGTAAAATGAATTAATCTGTTAGCAGAGTTATATACATCGGTATAACTTTGCCAGCAAATAAAAGTGTGCAACAGATCCTTGTGTCTAAGGCTTGGAATTTAGAAAAAGATTCAAAAACAGATTTTAGATTTGTTTTTACTCGTGATAGTATGGAATTTTATAAACATAAATGAATATGAAAAAATTAGTATTAATTTTAACAATGTGCATAATGCACTTTCTAAGTTATGCTCAAGAACCAGTTTTTGCTTATGATAACAATCAAATCAAAAGCAAACCTCAATTTATTGAAGCTTTTAATAATGGTAATTTTGACAATATAACATCTCATTCATTGCAAAAAAGTTATAATGTATCAGCACAAAATGGAGATAAGTATATTGTAAAATGCTTTAAAAATGCAGGTTGGGAAAATGAACCGGGTGATTGGCACTATCTTGAAATTGCTTATAATGGACAAACAATATATTCTATAGATTATGCTGATGGCTGGGAATATCTTTCACCAAATTTGAAGAGTTCTTTATCACCTATGGCAGATGCCTTTTATCAAAAGGATTTAGACTGTGATACCGTCATGCTATTATTTACAGGGATAACTATTATGAGTCAACCTCCATATATCACTGTGATTATACTGAAAAAGGGAAAGGCCACTTTAGTTCTTAATAAACCATTTTTTATCGAGAAAGTGCAACATTCAAATAACGAGGATGTATTTTCTTTGTGCGCCAATACTGTTGAATATTATGATAATGGTACTCCAATAAATAATGCTTCTATTCAAAAATTATATGTGAAGAATAAAATGATTTTTATCTCCAATAATTAAAGGTAAGCATCCGATAAAGTACACATTGTCTTTTTCAGGCACTATAAAATATTTTGTTTCTTTTTAGACACAGAATACGCGGATTTCACGGAAAAAGAATAAAAAAAATCTGTGCCTTCCGTGTAATTCGCGTAATCCTTTAGATTTGCGTGCCTAAAAAACATCAAGTGTATTTTAACACCCTTCTGTCATTGCGTAATAGTATCTATTTACTTAGAACTCGCTTGTAAAGTGGAACTTGATATGCTTGAAATCCATCTGCGCCATCTGCAGTACGTAGCCGCTGTCTGCAAGGAACACATCCCTGCCCTCACGGTCTTTCGCCATATACTGGTACTTGCGTTTCTTGAACGCTTCCAGTTCGGCAGGGTCATCACTTTCAATCCAGCAGGCCTTGTAAAGACTCAACGGCTCCCAACGACATTTGGCACTGTACTCATTTTCCAGACGGTATTGGATTACCTCGAACTGCAACTGCCCTACCGTACCGATAATCTTGCGTCCGTTAAACTGGTTGACAAACAACTGCGCTACACCTTCGTCCATCAACTGGTCGATACCTTTGGCAAGCTGCTTCTGTTTCATCGGGTCGGCATTCTCGATATACTTGAACATCTCGGGCGAGAAGCTCGGCAGTCCGCGGAAGTGAAGCATCTCACCCTCCGTCAGCGTATCGCCGATTTTGAACGTACCGTTGTCCGGCAAACCGATGATATCTCCCGCCCACGCCTCATCGATGGTAGTCTTGCGCTGCGCCATAAACTGCGTGGGCGACGAGAAACGCATGGTCTTGCCATGACGCACATGCAGGTAGGGCGTATTACGGGTGAACTTACCGGAACATATCTTGCAGAATGCGATACATGAGCGGTGGTTCGGGTCGATATTGGCGGTAATCTTAAAGATAAAGCCTGTGAATTTAGGCTCTTCCGGTTCTACTTCGCGTTCCTCCGCCTTCACGGGACGGGGACTGGGAGCAATCTCCACAAAGCAGTCCAGCAACTCCTGCACACCGAAGTTATTCAGGGCGGAGCCGAAGAACACGGGAGCCAATTCACCTTTCAGATACTCCTCTACCTGAAATTCGGGATACACACCGTCTATCAGTTCCAGTTCGCCGCGCAGCTTGTCCGCCAGTGCCGAACCGATCTGATTATCCAGTTCTTCCGTATTTATATCTACTTCCACCTTTTCCGTCACCACCTGCTTGGAAGGCTGGTAAAGATTGAGATTGCGTTCATAAATGTTGTAAACTCCCTTGAAACGGGGACCGCTCTCGATAGGCCACGTCAGCGGGCGGACGTGGATGGAGAGTTCCTCCTCCAGCTCATCCAGCAAGTCGAACGGGTCTTTTGCCTCACGATCCATCTTATTGATGAAGATAATCACCGGAGTGTTGCGCATGCGGCAGACTTCCATCAGCTTGCGTGTCTGTGTTTCCACACCTTTCGCACCGTCCACCACGATGATAACGCTGTCCACCGCCGTCAGTGTGCGGTAGGTATCTTCGGCAAAGTCCTGGTGACCCGGAGTATCGAGGATATTGATTTTGTAATCGTGATAGTCGAACTCCATTACGGAAGTGGTTACGGAGATACCACGCTGTTTTTCAATATCCATCCAGTCCGACGTTGCCGTCTTCTTTATCTTGTTGCTCTTTACCGCACCCGCCACCTGAATCTGACCGCCAAACAGCAGCAGCTTTTCAGTCAACGATGTCTTACCGGCATCCGGATGGGCGATAATCGCAAAGGTTCGTCTTCTCGCTATTTCTTGATTTGCCATAACTTATTATTTTTCAGGCACGGATTACACGGATTTCACGGTTTCCTGCGTGTCAGTATCTTACGTTTCATTTCTGCTCTTAAACCAAAATTCAGCAATAAACCTACTTGCAGATTTGTACCTTTCAAATAGTTCACTAACTGCCATTCATGTTCCGGTCTTAATGCAGAAACAGCTTTTAATTCCAAGATAATGGCATCTTCAACTATCATATCCGTTCTATACGTACCTACTATTTTATTTTTATAATACACATTTAAATCTTTCTGACATTCACATTTCAGCCCTCTATCTTTCAGTTCAAGGTAAAGTGCATTTTGATACACCTGTTCCAAAAATCCGAATCCCAACGTCTTATGAACCTCATAAAATGCCGCTATGATTTTCGACGTCAGCTCTTCGTATAACATTATTATCCCTCTCCGTGAAATCCGTGTAATCCGTGCCTAAAAATCCAATCTATCGATGCAGACCTGCAAGCTATCCTCCCAATGGGGAATCTCGATACCGAAAGTCTTTTTAATCTTCGTCTTATCCAATACGGAATACTGAGGACGCGGAGCTTTGGCCGGATACTCGTCCGTATGCAACGGGCTGACTTTACACGAGGTAATGCCCGCCATGCGGTGAATGGCCACCGTAAAATCATACCAGGAGCATACTCCCTCGTTGCTGAAATGATAAATACCGGGGACGATGCCCTGATTGACAGCCGCAAAGATGGCACGTGCCAAATCGTTGGCATAAGTCGGCGTACCGATTTGGTCGAAAACAACTCCCAACCGCTCGCGTTCATTGCCCAGACGAATCATGGTCTTTACAAAATTATTGCCGTAAATGGAATATAACCATGCCGTACGGATAACCATCGCACGGCTGCACTTCTCCATAACAGCCTGCTCACCTGCCAGTTTTGGGGAGCCGTAAACGGAGTTGGGGCAAGGAGTGACTTCTTCCGAATAAGGAATATGGCCGGTTCCATCGAACACGTAATCCGTAGAAACCTGTATCATGGCAGCACCGCAAGCCTCGGCGGCGGCAGCCAGATAGCCGGGAGCTATATGGTTCAGTTTATCGCAAAGTTCGGGATTGTCTTCTGCCTTGTCCACTGCCGTATAAGCGGCACAGTTCACAATAACATCCACCCGATTATCGGTCACGAATGCACGTATGGCCTGTTCATCACATATATCCAGTTCCTGCACATCTGTAAAAAAGTAAGTGTGTTGCTGATTTTCAGCAGAGAGCACCCGCATCTCATTGCCAAGCTGACCGTTGGCACCGGTTACTAATATATTCATCTTAACAGTTACTATTTATTCCCTATGGTTATGATACCTCTTTTATCTTCAACACACAGGTACGTTGACTATTTTCAGTTTTCTATTTATCACCCGACTTATTACCCTGCTTCATGCAGACATTCCGTCAGTCATTATCCAGTTTCAACTCGCCTTTCCTCTCTTTGTCGTAATAATTGGCAAGCAGGGAAAGAAAACTGCTGATGACTTCTATCGCCTTGGCAGTGCCCTGGCTGATTTCCTTTTTCTGCAAACGTAGCAGCAGTATGCCGTAAAGCGCCTCAAAACAGGTCTCCAATTCGGATTCTTCCGCCTGTCCGCTCTTCTGCCGCAATTCCACAATAAAAGGCAACGCCTTGAAATATGCCGCATTATAAAAGGGATACTTCGTGGAAGCCAGCAAATCGGCATGCAGGTCCGTAAGGTTGCGGATAACGTTGCGGTTAATCTGCAAATGCCCTTTCTCCGTCACCCCCTCGGCACGCATCATATCGGCAAGATTGCCGTACCACTCCTCCAGAGCCGCATGTTCTTCGGTAGGATAACGGGAGATGACGTTGCTGCGAATCAGGTCTATATCGCACTTGTTAGCACGAAGCAAATCCTCCACTTGCCACATATATATAAGGTATTCGGCAATATTCTTCTCTTTCAGTTGCTGTGAAATCTTCACGTTGAGATGATTTATGATTTATAATTTATATTCTTCACCAAGATACCGCGGTCCGCTCCCGTAACTAATAGAGCGATTCGCCCATCAGCGTAAACACCAGTCCGAATGCAGATACCACCATGACAATGCCGCCGATAATACGGTTCAATATCCAAATGCCGCGTAAATTGAATTGCGTACGGACCTTGTTGACAAAAAAGGTAATTCCAAACCACCACGTCAATGCTCCCAAAGCAATGGCAAGATACCCCGTAACGGCCTCAAAGACCAACACGCCTTCGCTTACAAAAGCAAAGCGCGCAAAAAGGCCTACAAAAAGAAATATGATAAGCGGATTGGAGAGAGTGACAGCGAACGCTGTGATAAAATTGTGAAAGTAAGACCCCTTGCTGGTGGATACCGGACGAATGGACTGCACCGGATTACTGCGGAATGTATAGATACCGAATATCAGCAGCAGGATACTCCCGAACAGTTGCAGATAGAAGATATTCTTGTTGACATAATCGAATACGAAACTCATTCCGTAGCCTGTCAGCAAAGCATAGGCAATATCACTCAGCGAGGCGCCTATACCGGTCACAAAACCATACCAACGCCCTTTGTTCAAAGTACGCTGAATGCACAATACTCCTACGGGGCCCAACGGTGCAGATACGATAACACCTATTATGAACCCTTTCCATAATATGTCAAGTATGGTCTCTATCTGAATCATGCCTGCAAATATCGGACTTTTTTATGAGACAACCGAATAGAGTTAACGTTTTTTCGTCAGAAAAGGAGTTTAGATACAAAGTCAATCATCCGGCGGGGCGGACTTCCCCTGTTCCACTGAAGTTTTTTATTTCCTTTTCTTTCTCCCACCCGACGATTTTCTTTATCTTTGCGCCAAAAGCAAAGGTAAACTGCATCCCGGCATAAAAAAACAGACAAGTTCGTTTTATTCTGCCTCTGGTTTGCACTATCTTTGCACCCAGGAAGAAAAGAGAAGAAGCTAACTGACAGACAATAGAATAGTTTCAATCACAAAGTAGCAAATCGTAAACTCTTAAATAAAAGTATGATTCTTTTTTTCAGAACACCATCCAAGAGCGTGATTGCCGTAGAATGCGACCACGAACTTACCCAGGCAGACAGCGACAAACTCTGCTGGCTTTTTGGAGAAGCCACCCCCGAAAGTGAAGACAACCTGAAAGGACATTTCGTTGGTCCGCGCCGCGAGATGATTACTCCCTGGAGTACCAATGCTGTGGAAATCACCCAGAACATGGGTCTGAACGGTATCACCCGTATCGAAGAATATTTCCCTGTGAAAGATGAAAATGCAGACCACGACCCGATGCTGCAACGTATGTATAAAGGTCTGGACCAAAACGTATTTACGACCAACCGCCAGCCGGAACCGATTATTCACATTGACGATCTGGAAGCATACAACGAAAAAGAAGGTCTGGCGCTCTCCAAAGAAGAGATGGACTACCTCAAGAAAGTGGAGAAAGACCTGGGACGTCCGCTAACCGACTCCGAGGTATTCGGTTTTGCGCAAATCAACTCCGAGCACTGCCGTCACAAAATTTTCGGCGGCACATTCATCATCGACGGAGTGGAGCAGGAATCTTCCCTCTTCCAGATGATTAAAAAGACCACTCAGGAAAATCCGAACAAGATTATATCGGCCTATAAAGATAATGTTGCCTTTGCCGAAGGTCCGGTTATCGAGCAGTTTGCCCCGGCAGACCACTCCAAGCCCGACTTCTTCCAGATAAAGGATATCAAGAGTGTTATCTCCCTGAAAGCCGAAACCCACAACTTCCCTACCACCGTAGAGCCTTTCAACGGTGCATCTACCGGTACGGGCGGTGAAATCCGCGACCGTATGGGCGGCGGTAAAGGCTCATGGCCTATTGCCGGAACAGCCGTATACATGACTTCCTACCCCCGCACGGACGAGGACCGTCCCTGGGAAGAGATACTTCCGGTGCGCAAATGGCTGTACCAGACTCCCGAACAAATCCTGATCAAGGCATCCAACGGCGCCAGCGATTTCGGAAACAAGTTCGGTCAGCCGCTGATTTGCGGTTCCGTACTCACCTTTGAACACAAAGAGAAAGATGAGGTGTACGGTTACGACAAAGTCATCATGCTTGCCGGCGGTGTGGGATACGGTACACAACGCGACTGCCTAAAAGGCGCTCCCGAAGCCGGCAACAAGGTTGTCGTGATCGGTGGCGACAACTACCGCATCGGTTTGGGCGGCGGTTCCGTGTCATCCGTAGATACGGGACGCTACAGCAGCGGCATCGAGCTGAATGCCGTACAGCGTGCCAATGCAGAGATGCAGAAACGTGCCTACAACGTAGTACGTGCGCTTTGCGAAGAAGACACCAACCCGGTGGTTTCCATCCACGACCACGGTTCTGCCGGACATGTAAACTGCCTGTCCGAGCTGGTAGAAGAGTGCGGCGGACTTATCGACATGAGCAAACTGCCTATCGGCGACAAGACTTTGTCTGCCAAAGAAATCATAGCCAACGAAAGTCAGGAGCGCATGGGTCTGCTGATTCAGGAAGAGGCCATCGAACACGTACGTAAGGTAGCCGAACGCGAACGCGCTCCGATGTATGTAGTCGGTGAAACCACCGGCGACCACCGCTTCGCTTTCCAGCAAGCCGACGGCGTACGCCCGTTCGACCTTGCCGTAGAACAGATGTTCGGCTCTTCACCCAAAACCTATATGGTGGACAAGACCGTAGAACGTCATTATGAAATGCCGGAATACGAATTGTCGCAACTGCACGAATACCTTACCAACGTACTCCAACTGGAAGCCGTTGCCTGCAAAGACTGGTTGACAAACAAGGTAGACCGTTCCGTAACAGGTAAGATTGCCCGCCAGCAATGCCAAGGCGAACTCCAGTTGCCGTTGAGCGACTGCGGTGTCGTAGCTTTGGACTATCGCGGCGAAAAAGGTATCGCAACTTCTTTGGGACATGCTCCGCAGGCAGCCCTTGCCGACCCGGCAGCGGGTTCTATCCTCTCCGTCAGCGAAGCGTTGACCAACCTGATCTGGGCTCCGCTTGCCGAAGGTCTGGACAGTGTGTCCCTGTCAGCCAACTGGATGTGGCCGTGCCGCTCGCAAGAGGGCGAGGACGCACGTCTTTATACGGCGGTAAAGGCATTGAGCGACTTCTGCTGCGCCCTGCAAATCAATGTTCCCACAGGTAAGGACTCTTTGTCCATGACGCAAAAATACCCCGACGGCAGCAAAGTCATCGCTCCGGGTACGGTTATCGTATCTGCAGGCGGTGAGGTTTCAGATGTGAAGAAAGTGGTATCTCCCGTACTTGTCAACGATGAGAAAACCACGCTGTACCATATCGACTTCAGTTTCGACAAGCTGAAGCTGGGCGGCTCCGCCTTCGCACAGTCATTGGGTAAAGTAGGCGACGAAGTACCTTGCGTACAAGATGCCGAATACTTCCGTGACGCTTTCCTGGCTGTACAGGAATTAATCAACAAGGGACTTGTTCTTGCCGGACACGACATTTCGGCCGGCGGTCTTATCACTACGTTGCTCGAGATGTGCTTCGCTAATGTAGAGGGCGGTATGGAAATCAACCTCGACAAGATGAAAGAGCAGGACCTCGTCAAGATATTGTTTGCTGAGAACCCGGGTATCGTTATCCAGGTGAGCAACAAGCATAAGGAAGAAGTCAAGAAAATACTGGAAGATGCCGGTGTAGGCTATATCAAAATCGGTAAGCCGACCGACGAACGTCATATTCTCGTAAGCAAAGACGGCGCTACCTACCAGTTCGGTGTGGACTACATGCGCGATGTCTGGTACTCTTCATCGTATCTGCTGGACCGCAAACAGTCCATGAACGGGTGCGCTAAGAAACGTTTCGAGAACTACAAGATGCAGCCGCTGGATTTGGTGTTCCGGCCTGAATTCAAGGGTAAACTATCGCAATACGGCCTCGACCCGAACCGTCGTACCCCGACCGGTATCCGCGCTGCCATTATCCGCGAAAAGGGAACCAACGGCGAACGCGAAATGGCCTATTCACTCTATCTTGCCGGCTTCGATGTGAAAGACGTCACCATGACCGACCTCATCAGCGGACGTGAAACGCTGGAAGACGTAAACATGGTGGTTTATTGCGGCGGCTTCTCCAACTCCGACGTATTGGGTTCCGCCAAAGGTTGGGCAGGCGCTTTCCTCTTCAACCCGAAAGCCAAAGAGGCGCTCGACAAGTTCTATGCACGCGAAGACACGCTGTCTCTCGGCGTATGCAACGGTTGCCAGCTTATGATGGAATTAGGCCTCATCACTCCCGACCACGAAAAGAAGGGAAAGATGCTGCATAATGATTCCCATAAATTCGAATCGACCTTTATCGGCCTGACTATCCCTACCAACCGCAGCGTAATGTTCGGCTCTTTGAGCGGCAGCAAGCTCGGTATCTGGGTGGCACACGGAGAAGGAAAATTCTCATTGCCTTACGATGAGGACAAGTACAATGTAGTGGCAAAATATACCTACGACGAATATCCGGGCAATCCGAACGGCTCCGACTACTCCGTTGCGGCAATAGCCAGCACCGACGGACGCCACCTGGCCATCATGCCTCACCTGGAACGCTCCATCTTCCCGTGGCAGAACGGCTACTATCCGCAAGACCGCGTTCACAGCGACCAGGTTACCCCATGGATAGAGGCATTTGTCAACGCACGCAAGTGGGTGGAAGAAAAGACCGGAAAATAACCACGTGTAAAACTGTAATGCAATAATGGATAATGTGCCAAAGACTCTGCTTTTGCAGGAGCTTTGGCACATTTCTTATATCTCCACACCGCCTTCCATCCTGCCGCTTTACCACTCTGTATTTCCTTTTTTGCATATCTCAAACATTTTCACTACTTTTGTGTTAATATTAAATCCCCCCAACTTTATCAAACTCAAATACCAAAATCGGCTAATATGAAAAAGCATTTCTTTTTCTTTCTTTTCCTTATATCATCCTTTCTGGCTGCCGCTCAGACATATAACTACATCGGCGTAGAGGATGGTTTGAGCAACAGGCGGGTATATGCGATTCAAAAAGGGCCTAAAGGTTACATGTGGTTCCTCACGCACGACGGCATCGACCGTTATAACGGAAAGGAATTCAAGCACTATAAACTCATGGACGGCGAAGATGAAATCAACTCCATGATGAACCTCAACTGGCTGTATTCGGATTCGCAGGGAAGGCTATGGGAAATAGGCAAGCAAGGACGCGTGTTCTGTTATGAAAGCAAGCACGACCGTTTCCAACTGGTATATAAATTGCCCAAAAGCGAGACGGAAGGCCTGCACACTCCCGTCAGCTATGGATTTATCGATGATAATAATATAATATGGCTCTGCAACCAAAGAAACATTTACCTATATAACAGTCTGACAAAAGCAACTGTTGTCATAAAGAATGAAATCAACGAAAGCATCACCGACATCGAGCAGATAGACGAGACCCACTATTTTATAGGCACGGATGTAGGCGTGCACTATGCCGAACTGAGAAACAATGTGCTTGCGCTAAGCCCTTGCGAGAAACTGGATACGCTAAGACTGCAAATCAACGAGCTGTTCTTTCATAAAGGCAGCCGCAAAATCTTTATCGGAACCTTTCAAAGAGGTATCTATGTATACGATCTGAACCTTCATAAGGCGTTCCACATCAAATCCGGCCTGATAGATGTCAGCATCAACCGTATCTGTACTTTCGGCGAAAAAGACATATTGATAGCGACAGACGGTGCAGGTGTCTACAAGATGGATGTGGACACTTACCGGTCCGAACCGTACATCGTGGCCGACTTCAACCGATATAACGCCATGAACGGCAATACAATCTACGACATATATGTGGATAACGAGCAACGCATCTGGATGGCGAACTATCCTATCGGCATTACCGTACGCAACAACCGGTACAGCGATTACAAATGGATAAAGCATTCCATCGGCAACAAACAGTCCCTCATCAACGATCAGGTAAACGCCGTTATGGAAGATGAAGAGGGCGACCTATGGTATGCCACCAACAACGGCATCAGCCTGTATGAGCATCGTACCCAACAATGGCATTCGTTCTTAAGCGTCTACGATAAGGAGCAGAAGAACCAGAGCCATACATTCATGTCTCTGTGCGAGGTCAGTCCCGGCATTATCTGGGTAGGCGGCTACAGTTCCGGCATCTACCAGATAGATAAGAAAAAGCGTTCTGTCAGCTTTTTCACGCCCGCCTTGTTCGGCGGCGCAACGATTCGTCCCGACAAGTACATCCGTTCCATTACCAAAGACAGAGACGGTTATATCTGGTCGGGGGGATACTACAACCTGAAAAGAATAGACCTGAAACATAAAAACATTGAATCGATACCCGGGCTGGAAGTCATAACGGACATCAAGGAGCGGGACGAAAAATACATGTGGATAGGTACAGCCAACGGCTTATACCTGCTGGAGAAAGCAACCGGCAAATACCGGTACATAACGCTGCCGGTAGAGTCCTCCTATATATACTCCCTGTATCAGGCCCCCAACGGACTGCTGTATATCGGCACAAACAATTCCGGTCTGCTGATTTACGACCCTGCCAGGCAGAACTTTGAACACTATCATAAAGATAACTGCGCACTTATCTCCAACAATATCTATACAATTCTGTCAGACGGAAAAGATGATATTCTCTTAAGCACAGAATACGGACTGAGCGGTTTCTACCTCAAAGAAAAAAGATTCCATAACTGGACCAAAGAGCAGGGACTGCATTCCGACCATTTCAATGCCAACTCCGGAACACTGCGCAAGAACGGGAATGCCATTTTCGGAAGTACCGACGGAGCCATAGAATTTCCAAGAGACATGGTATTGCCCCGCGAGTACAGTTCGCGCATGATATTCAGCGATTTGCGCGTTTTCTACCAAACAGTATACCCCAAAGACGAAGGTTCTCCTTTGGTTTTGGATATCGACGAAACCAAAAGCCTGAAACTGAAATACAGCCAGAATATATTTTCGCTTCAGGTATCGTCCATCAATTATGACTATCCTTCCCTCATCCTGTATTCGTGGAAACTGGAAGGATTCTATGACGGCTGGAGCCGTCCGGGAGAGGAAAATGTCATCCGGTTCACCAATCTGAATCCCGGTCATTACACCCTGCGTGTCCGCGCCATATCCAGTGAAGACCGGCGTATGGTCTTGGAAGAGCGCAGCATAGATATTATCGTTGAGCAACCCATCTGGCTCAGCATATGGGCATTATTGCTGTATGCGCTTATCCTTGTTGCGATTGCAAGCATCGCATTGCGCATAATCGTATTGCGCAAGCAACGAAAGATATCCGATGACAAGATCCGTTTCTTTGTCAACACCGCGCATGACATCCGTACTCCGCTGACGCTCATCAAAGCACCGTTGGAAGAACTCTCCGACCGTGAGAAACTAAGCAAGGAAGGAACGGACAACCTCAGCACGGCGCTTCGCAACGTCAACGCCCTGCTACGTCTCACAACCAACCTCATAAACTTTGAACGTGCGGATACCTATTCGAACAATTTCTACGTATCCGAATACGAACTGGGAGCTTATATGACCGACATTGTCAATGTTTTCCGTTCATACGCTTCCGTAAAGCACATCGACCTGACTTACGAAAGCAACTTCCGCTATCTGAATGTCTGGCTGGATAAGGATAAGATGGACTCCATTTTGAAGAATATCATATCCAATGCACTGAAATACACGCCCGAAGGCGGAAGCGTGCATGTCTATGCTTACGAAACGGAAGATACCTGGAACGTGGAAGTCAGTGACACGGGTATCGGCATTCCACTGGACGAGCAGAAAAAGCTGTTCAAGATGCACTTCCGCGGCAGCAATGCCATCAATTCCAAAGTAACCGGCAGCGGCATCGGACTGCTTCTTGTATGGAAACTCGTGCATATGCATAAAGGAAAGCTCAACTTCACCAGCACCGAAGGAAAAGGCTCCTGCATCAAAGTATCTTTCCCTAAAGGCGAGAAACGCTACCGCAAGGCCATACACCGTCCTGCTCCCACCAAAGAGCAGGAACAGAACAATGAACCGGAACAAATCACCTCTCCGGAAAAGGGCACTCCGGACACCCCTGCCGTCAACACGCCCATAGAGGGTTACGAACATGCCCAACAGCAAACTCAGGATGCCGGTAACCGCCAGAAAATACTGATAGTAGAGGATAACGACGAACTGAGGGAATACCTGCGGCGTACGCTGGCGGAGAACTACCATGTACAAGTATGTTCCAACGGAAAATCGGCGCTTTGTATCGTGAAGGAGTATTTCCCCGACCTGATTATCTCGGACATCATGATGCCCGAAATGCGGGGTGATGAACTGTGCCAGAAAGTGAAGAATGACATTGATACCTCGCACATCCCCGTTATCCTGCTTACGGCCCTCAATACGGACAAAAACATCATTGACGGGCTGCAAACCGGAGCGGATGAATACGTCGTGAAACCGTTTAACATCGGAATCCTGCGCGCCACCATTGCCAATCTGCTTGCCAACCGTGCCTTATTGCGCCACAGATACGGCAATCTGGAGCTGAACGATGATACCCACAATACGGAATGCATCAACTGTTCTACGGATTTGGACTGGAAATTCATTGCCAGCATCAAGAAGAATGTAGAGGACAACATGGACAATCCGAGCTTCACGATTGATGTGCTTTGCACCCTGCTCAACATGAGCCGTACCAGTTTCTACAACAAGTTAAAGGCACTGACCGACCAGGCGCCGGGAGATTATGTACGGTTGATACGCCTGAAACGTGCCATGCAACTGCTGAAGGAACAAAAGTACACCATCACCGAAGTTGCCGAAATGACCGGTTTCAGCGATGCCAAATACTTCCGTGAAGTCTTTAAGAAACACTTTAATATCAGTCCGAGCCAATATGCAAAAGAAGAAGGAAATATTGGAGAGGGCAAACAATAAACCGAATTACAGCATTACACATGATATGACGAATATATATACCGAAGCATTTTCCATTTTCTTTAAAATCGGTGCATTCACCATTGGCGGCGGCTATGCCATGGTTCCATTGATTGAGGACGAAATCGTAACGAAACGCCGGTGGATAGCCAAAGAGGATTTTATAGACCTGCTTGCCATCGCCCAGTCGGCACCGGGCATCCTTGCGGTCAACATATCCATATTCATAGGCTACCGTCTGCGTGGAATACGGGGAAGCATCGTTACCGCCCTGGGAACGATACTGCCTTCTTTCCTCATTATCCTTGCCATAGCCTTGTTTTTCCATAACTTCAAAGACAATGTCTACGTAGAGCGTATCTTCAAGGGTATCCGTCCGGCAGTTGTAGCACTGATAGCCGCTCCGACTTTCAGTATGGCCAAATCCGCCAAAATCAACCGCTACACAATATGGATTCCTATTGTCTCGGCTCTGCTTATCTGGTTATTGGGCTTCTCCCCTATCTGGATTATCATTGCTGCCGGTATAGGCGGATACCTGTTCGGAAGGCTGCGCTTCCCGAAAACCAACAGTTAAAAATTAAACAAAACCGCCCCACTTATCGCTAATCACTAACCACTAATCACTACATCATGCTTTTCCTCCATCTATTTTACACATTCTTTAAAATCGGCCTGTTCGGTTTCGGCGGCGGATACGCCATGCTGTCCATGATACAAGGTGAGGTAGTCACCCGTTACGGCTGGCTCACACCGCAGGAGTTTACCGACATCGTAGCAATCAGCCAGATGACTCCCGGTCCTATCGGCATCAATTCGGCAACCTATGTAGGCTATTCCACGATAGCCGAACAATACGGCACGAGCATGGGAGTGCTTGGGTCTTGCGTAGCCACTTTCGCCGTAGTGTTGCCTTCGTTCATCCTGATGCTCACTATCAGCAAATTCTTTCTGAAATATCAGAAGCACCCGGCAGTAGAAGCCGTATTCAGCGGACTTCGCCCGGCGGTAGTAGGACTGCTGGCATCGGCTGCGCTGGTGCTGATGAACACGGAGAACTTCAGTTCGCCCCAGGAAGATATGTACTCTTTCATCATCAGTATCATCATCTTCCTTGCAGCTTTCATCGGAACAAGAAAATATAAGGTCAATCCCATACTGATGATTATAGTATGCGGAATAGCAGGGCTGATACTTTATTGATAGTTGACAGTTGATTCCTATAGCTTCACTTTCTTGCTTACGGACTTGGATTCGTTATGCAGGCGGTCGAGCGCCGTAACCACATAACGGTACTTCGTCTTGCCATCCTCATAAGGCAACTTATAGAAAGTGTTGCGCGTAACAGCCACAATGTGCGAAGGGTCGTCGATGTCCACCTTCTCTTTCGAAGCAAAACGGTAGACAACATACTGTACCGGACGGTTCATTTCATCCTTAAACTTCGGAGCGGTCCAGAAAAGGATGTAACCGTCGGCAGTCCACACCGGTTTTACCTTGCGCACCTTATCCGGGGCTTCATTGTCCATAAAGTCAAATACGGGCGGCAAAGCCGGATACTTATGATACTCGGCAACCAGCGCATCGCGGTATTTGCCGGCATTCTCCACTACTGCGCTGGCAGGCCATTGGCAACTGCCGCCGATTGTCTGATATGCCCGCTGCAAAGCCATCTTGCGGGGAAGCTGATTGACGGACGGATTCTTCGGGTCGGCATTCTGTACCGTATTCATTACAGACTGGCCGATAAACAAAGGACGGTTCTCCGTATGCTTTGCCCACCACTTCACCAAAGTTTCATAGTCGGCAGCCGGATGTCCTATCTGCCAGTACACTTGCGGTATGTTATAATCAATCCAGCCTTTGCGTGCCCACAGAAGTACGTCGGCATACAAATCATCATAATTCTGCAAACCGTTTGTGGCGCTGCCCAGCGGGTCGCTGCTCTGATTGCGGTAGATACCGAAAGGACTCACGCCGAACTTCACCCAGGGTTTCAGTCCGCGAACCGTCTCATGTATTTTCTGAATGAGAATATTCACATTACTGCGGCGCCAGTCCGCCTTATTGCTGAAACCGCCACCATAGCGTGCAAAGCTGGCATCATCCGGGAAATCCTTTCCCTTGATAGGATAGGGATAGAAATAATCGTCCATGTGAATGGCATCCACATCATAGCGCGACACGATGTCGGTTATCACCTTACAGATATGATTGCGGCTTTCGGGAAGCGCAGGGTCGAAGTAAAGCTGGTCGCCATACGTCACGAACCACTCCGGATGCGAATTATAAATATGGATGGGCGAAAACTCGTTCTTCAACGAAGTCTTTACCCGATACGGATTAATCCAGGCATGAAACTCCATGCTCCGCTTGTGGCACTCCTCAATCATAAACTGCATAGGGTCCCAATAAGGTTCTGGGGCTTTGCCCTGCACACCTGTCAGGAAACGGCTCCACGGTTCGTACTGCGAAGCATACAACGCATCGGCTTCGGGACGCACCTGAAAAATAACGGCATTGATACCTGCACCTTGCAGGGAGTTCAACTGATTTATCAAGATTTGCTTCAACCGGTCGGTCGGTATGCCACGAAACTGTCCGTTTACCGCCTGAATCCATGCGGCACGAAATTCACGTTTAGGATGTGCGGATGTGGATACGAACTGTGCCTGTACAGCCAGTGAAAGGCAGCAGAAAGCCAGTAACAAGAGGAGATTTCTCACTTTCATTTTATTCTTTTTAAATATTGTGTCGCAAAGATAATGATTATCTTTGCAACTCAATTCATTTTCAATCGTCTTATGGCAAAAAATACATCTATCATCATAAAGGGAGCACGCGTCAATAATCTGAAAAATATTGATGTGGAAATTCCCCGCAACAAGCTGGTCGTCATAACCGGACTGTCCGGTTCCGGCAAGTCCTCGCTCGCATTCGATACACTCTATGCCGAGGGGCAACGGCGCTATGTGGAAAGCCTCAGCAGTTACGCCCGCCAGTTTTTGGGACGTATGAGTAAGCCCGAATGCGATTTCATCAAGGGTATCCCCCCTGCCATTGCCATCGAGCAGAAAGTAAGCAGCCGCAATCCCCGTTCCACCGTAGGCACTTCTACCGAAATCTACGAATACCTGCGCCTGCTCTATGCCCGTCAGCGGACAGGAGGTAAAGAAACACTCCACCGAGGACATCGTGAACTGCATGCTCCGGCAACCTGAGGGAACACGCTATACCGTGCTCACCCCGATATTGCTCCGCGAAGGACGTACCTTGCAGCAGCAACTGGAAATAGACTTGAAGCAAGGGTTCAACCGGTTGGAAGTGAACGGAGAAATGGTGCGCATTGACGAGTATCAGCCTAAAGACGGTGACACCGTATTCCTATTGGTAGACCGCATGACGGTTTCCGGCGAGAAAGATGCCGTCAGCCGCCTCACCGACTCCGCCGAAACCGCCATGTACGAGGGTGACGGAGCCTGCCTGCTGCGTTTCTACCAACCGGACGGCACTACCAGCCTGTACCGTTTCAGTACCAAGTTCGAGGCGGACGGCATCACGTTTGAAGAACCCAACGACCAGATGTTCTCGTTCAACTCCCCCATCGGCGCATGTCCGGAATGCGAAGGCTTCGGACGTGTCGTGGGCATCGACGAACATCTCGTCATCCCCAACCGCTCTCTTTCCGTATACGACGGCGCCGTGGTGTGCTGGCGCGGAGAGAAAATGGGCGAATGGAAAGACATGGTGATACGCGGTGCGGAGAAAGCCGGATTCCCCATTTTCACTCCCTACTACCAGTTGACAGACGAACAGCGCCGCATGCTGTGGGACGGAACCCGCTACTTCGAGGGTATCAATGCTTTCTTTAAAATGTTGCAGGAAAACCAGTACAAGATACAATACCGCGTTATGCTGGCGCGTTATCGCGGCAAAACCCTTTGTCCCAAATGCCACGGTACAAGGCTGAAGCCCGAAGCCGGTTATGTACGGGTGGGCGGACGCAGCATCTCCGAACTGGTAGACCTGCCCATTACCGAACTGAAAGTGTTTTTCGACAACCTGAAGCTGGACAAGCATGATGCCGACATTGCCCGCCGCATCCTTATAGAAATCAACAACCGCATCCGCTTCCTGCTGGATGTAGGTTTGGGATACCTCACCCTGAACCGCCTCAGCAATTCGCTGTCCGGCGGTGAAAGCCAGCGTATCAATCTGGCAACTTCCCTGGGAAGCAGTCTTGTGGGCAGTCTCTACATTCTGGACGAACCGAGTATCGGACTTCACAGCCGCGACACGGACAAGCTGATACACGTCTTGCGCCAACTGCAACAGTTGGGTAATACGGTGGTCGTGGTGGAACATGACGAAGAAATCATCCGGGCCGCCGATTATATCATCGACATCGGTCCCAAGGCCGGACGTCTGGGCGGCGAGGTTGTCTATCAGGGAAATATGAAGGATTTGCAAAAAGACAGCAACAGCTACACCGTGCGTTATCTTCTGGGCGAGGAAACCATTCCCGTGCCCGAAAGCCGGCGCCCGTGGAACCAGTATATTGAAATCACAGGCGCCCGCGAGAACAATCTGAAAGGCGTGGACGTACGCTTTCCGCTCAATGTAATGACCGTAGTCACCGGCGTATCGGGTTCCGGTAAAAGCACACTGGTGCGCGATATCTTCTTCCGCGCCCTCAAACGCGAACTGGACGAATGCACCGACCGTCCGGGCGAGTTTGCCTCTATCAGCGGAGACCTGCGAAATCTGCGCAACGTAGAGTTTGTAGACCAGAACCCTATCGGCAAGTCCTCGCGTTCCAACCCCGTAACCTACATAAAGGCCTACGACGAAATACGCAAACTTTGGGCAGAACAACCCCTCGCCAAACAAATGGGCTATACCGCCGGCCATTTCAGCTTCAACAGTGAAGGCGGCCGTTGCGAGGAGTGCAAGGGCGAAGGAACCATCACCGTAGAGATGCAGTTCATGGCGGACCTTGTGCTGGAGTGCGAATCCTGCCACGGCAAACGCTTCAAGGCAGATACGCTGGAAGTGAAATTCCATGATGTCAATATCTACGATGTACTGGAAATGACCGTTAACCAAGCCATTGAATTCTTCACCGCACACGGACAGAAGAAAATCGTGAAGCGCCTGCAACCGCTGCAAGATGTGGGGCTGGGATATATCAAACTCGGCCAGTCGTCCTCTACCCTCTCCGGCGGTGAGAACCAGCGCGTAAAATTGGCCTACTACCTCAGTATGGAGAAAGCCGACCCTACGCTATTCATCTTCGACGAGCCTACCACCGGCCTGCACTTCCACGACATCCGCAAACTGCTGGAAGCCTTTGATGCACTGATACGCCGCGGTCATTCCATCGTTATCATCGAGCATAATATGGACGTAGTGAAGTGTGCCGACCATGTTATAGACCTCGGTCCCGAAGGCGGAGACAAAGGCGGTTATATCGTGGCAACCGGTACACCGGAAGAAGTGGCGGCGTGTGCGGCAAGCTACACAGGGCAGTTCCTAAGAGAAAAACTACAATAACCAAACGTACAATTCCGTCAGAAACATCCCGTAAGATAGATTAATCCGTCTTACGGGATGTTTTTTCATCTCACGAAACAAAAAATCGTCTCCTAAGACGAAACAAACCATCTTAGGAGACGAAATCAGATATTGTGCAAAAAGAGCTTTTTCTTTTTTAGAAGTAGAAACCGAATCCCACTTTCAGACCGAACTCCGAACGGTCTTTATTTATATCCCAATAAACGGCAGGCTCGATAGTGACCGTACGCGACAGGAAGAAAGCATAACCGCCCTCCATACCGAAGCCGAAACGGGTTTTATCGCCACCGTCCCAGTTGTAACGGTTCAAGTTTACATCAGCTCCCAGAAATACGCCAATTTTGTTGAAATAGTAACGTCCGCCCACACCCAACGTATAGACATCCGTTCCGCCGCCTTGCCATGTAGCGCCGGCATCCAGCAGCAAAGCCACGTTATCGATTAAAAAAGCACCGCCCTTGACCTCAAGACCGAAATGAGCCTTATCCGTTTCCGTATTATAGGAAAAATTAAGCCCGGTAACGGAAGGGTTGACGAACCACTTTCCTTTTTCAAACTGCGCATGGGCAGCCACTGTGCCAATAAGCAGGCATACGATTAATGCAAGTCTTCTCATCTTGTTTTCGTTTTTAAGTGAATAATTATTTTCGTTCTATTTTATCTTCTTCACGGCGCTTACGCTGCAACTCCTCTTTTTTGCGCAGCACCAGCCACAACATACGAAGCGATTACGGTTACATATTTCTCCGTATTGCTGATTTCCGTATTGCGCGGCAGGAAATACGCTGCGGTGGCAGAAACATAAATAAGCAGGGCTACGGTCAGCCCGGTAGATTTCTTGAGTTTCTTCATCGGTTTAAGAGTTTTTTAGTCTGTTTGTCTTTTCTTCCATAGCACGAACCATACCAAAGCTATCGCCACACCGGCTGCTCCTATGCCGTAGGATGCCGGATGCGACAGGCCGAAACCTTCGGGCGCTATACAGATATACGTTGTACAGACGCAGGTCATGAAAAGGGCAGGTATCAGCGTCAGGAAATACAACTTCCTCGCACGCACCAGATACACTGTGACAGCCCATAGGGTAAAGACAGACAAGGTCTGGTTGGCCCATGCAAAGTAACGCCATATCATATCGAAACCGTCCTTATCGCGCAGGCTGTACAGCAACAGTCCGATAGCAGCCAAAAACATCGGTATGCAGATATATAAACGGCGGCGCATCGTTTTTTGTTCCATCCCCAGGAAATCTGCAACGATAAGCCGTGCCGAACGGAAAGCGGTATCGCCGCTGGTAATGGGGGCTGCAATCACACCCAGTATAGCCAGTACGCCTCCGATTGTTCCCAGCCAGTCTTTCGTAATGGCATCCACAATGACGGCGGCATTCGTCTCCGCCATTCCGTTTTCATGGAAGAAGCAAGTAGCGGCGGCAGCCCAGATAAGGGCCACGATGCCTTCGGTAATCATGGCTCCGTAGAATATGGGGCGTCCATGACGCTCGCTCGTCATGCAGCGTGCCATCAAGGGGCTTTGCGTGGCATGAAAACCGCTGATAGCCCCGCACGCGATACTGACAAACATAATGGGAAATACAGGCAGCGCCGAAGCGTTGGGATGGGTATTCTGCAATCCGTCCCATACTTCCGGCAATGCTGGATGCTTCACGTAGAGCATAACCAAAATGCCCACCGCCATAAACAGCAGCGCAATGGCAAACAGCGGATATATCTTGCCGATAATCTTATCCACCGGCAGCAAGGTGGCAAGTATATAATAGATAAAGACCACCACAATCCAGAAAACGGTGTCCAGCGTTTCCGGCGTCAGGCTGGCAAGCAGTCCGGCAGGGCCTGCCACAAACACAGCTCCCACAAGTATCATCAGGACAACGGTAAATCCGCGCATCACCTGCTTGGTAGTCACGCCCAGATAACGGCCTATAATCTCCGGCAGGCTCTCGCCCCCGTTGCGCAACGAAAGCATTCCTGCAAAATAGTCGTGCACCGCTCCGGCAAAAATACTACCGAACACTATCCACAGATAGGATGCCGAACCGAATTTCGCTCCCATGATTGCACCGAAGATAGGTCCCAGGCCTGCGATATTCAGGAACTGTATCATAAAGATTTTCCACGTAGGCAGCGGGATATAGTCCACCCCGTCGGCTTTGGTAATAGCAGGAGTCTTGCGGTCGTCCGGTCCGAATACGTGTTCTATAAAGCGTCCGTAGATGAAATAACCTGCAACCAACGCCAGCAGGCAGAGCGTAAATGTAATCATGGCGTGCTAATGTTTAATATACAGCAAGTGTTAATAATGTATTTTATATATGCAAATGTAACGGTTTCTAACTAAACTACGCAATTTTATCAGGTGATTTACGTATCTTCGCCGTGAAATATAACAGAAATAAAGAAGTAAAAAGGAATTTGTTTCACCGCAGAGGAGAAATCATCATTTACCGAAAACAAGACAGCAACATGAAGAAATCAAGCCTTATACTATTATATATCTTCTGTCTTCTTCCCCTTGCCGCCCAGCGGCCACCCAAGCACGAGGTACGTGCCGCATGGGTCACCGCCGTCTACGGACTGGACTGGCCCCGCACCCGCGCCACCACGCCCGAGAGCATCCGCAAGCAGCAGGACGAACTCGTAGAGATACTGGACAAACTGAAAGCCGCCAACTTCAACACCGTACTGTTTCAAACCCGTACGCGGGGCGATGTGCTCTACAAATCGTCCATCGAGCCTTATAACTCCATCCTGACAGGAAAAACCGACGGCAACCCTGGCTACGACCCGCTTGCCTTTGCCGTAGCCGAATGCCACAAACGCGGTATGGAATGCCACGCCTGGATGGTGACCATTCCTTTGGGCAACCGCAAGCATGTCGCCGCCCTCGGCAAAGCATCGGTCACCAAACGCAAACCCGCTATCTGCGTGCCTTATAAACGCGAGTATTTCCTCAATCCCGGACATCCGCAGACCAAAGAATACCTGATGAGTCTTGTCCGCGAAGTCGTGGAACGTTACGATGTGGACGGCGTGCATTTCGATTACCTGCGCTACCCCGAACATGCCCTGCGCTTCTCCGACAGCTATACCTATAAGAAGTACGGCAACGGACGCGACCTCGCGCAATGGCGGCGTGACAATATCACGGAAATAGTCCGTTATCTCTATAAAGGCGTCAAGGCGCTGAAGCCCTGGGTAAAGGTGAGCACCTGCCCCGTGGGTAAGTACCGCGACACCGCCCGCTATCCGTCGCGCGGCTGGAATGCGTTCCACACCGTCTATCAGGACGTACAAGGCTGGCTGGGAGAAGGCATACAGGACCAGATATATCCTATGATGTACTTCCGCGGCAACGGCTTCTATCCTTTCGCCCTCGACTGGCAGGAACAAAGCAACGGCCGGCAGATTATTCCCGGACTGGGCATCTACTTCCTCGATCCCGGCGAAGGCAACTGGACTGTGGACGAGGTGGAACGGCAGATAAACTTCACCCGTGCACACGGCCTGGCGGGCGAAGGCCACTACCGCGTGAAGTACCTTATGGACAATACGCAGGGGTTGTATGACATACTTCAAGAGAATTACTACACCGCCCCCGCCCTGCAACCCGCCATGCCGTGGATAGACAATGTGCCGCCAACCGCCCCCACGCAACTCAACGTCGGGAAGCTGGCCGAG
>OGLW01000409.1_pt1 | contig 21998 bp, 16 predicted proteins | sample 1572961 | NCBI WGS metagenome assembly OGLW01 (sample SAMEA2581880, study PRJEB24529) | metagenome | biome: Human gut stool | place: China | collected 2011
CGGAAGAAGGAAGTTATTCATCATTTCATTCTTTCTTGATTCAGGCTGAATAAATTCAGGATGTGTATTAATATGTTCAATTAATCTGTCTGCGTATTTGCTCATTCTAAAGAAATATGCTTCTTCCTTAGCCGGCTTAACTTCACGTCCACAGTCAGGACACTTTCCATCAACAAGCTGTGACTCTGTCCAGAAAGACTCACAAGGTGTACAGTACATACCTTCGTATGCACCCTTATATATATCTCCCTGATCGTAGAGCTTCTTAAATATCTTCTGAACCTGCTTTTCATGGTAATCGTCTGTTGTTCTTATGAACTTATCATATGATGTATTCATAAGATCCCATATTCTCTTAATTTCAGCAGATGTCTTGTCTACGAATTCCTTAGGTGTTATTCCTGCTTCTTCTGCCTTTAATTCAATCTTCTGACCGTGTTCATCAGTACCTGTCTGAAAAAATACATCATATCCCTCCTGACGTCTGAATCTTGCGATACTGTCCGCAAGCACTATCTCATAAGTATTACCGATATGTGGCTTACCTGATGTATATGCAATAGCCGTTGTCATATAAAATGGACCTTTATTCTGTGGCATATTTATAACCTCCATTTTCCTTATTTTCTCTAAGTTAATCCTATCTATACAGGTTTTTCCAATCATTTAATGATAGTTAACTTTTAATAATATGTCAAGTTTTAAGTACCCCGTACATATATTTAGGATATGGGTAACAATAATAAATCAAGCCACTCACCGGTGTATCACACATGCTACGTTACTTCACAGTTTACGCACTCTTGAACACCAAAAATGAAAGAGGTGATATAAACAATGGCAGGAAACTTCGCAGTTTACGTAGTCCTTGAACGTCACCGCCTTACCATGTAAAATATATATTAGGTTAAAATGTTAATGAATTGGCAATACATTAGTCTTATACCAATGAATAAATATATATTTTAGCTCTATTTATGGTATATACTATAAATGCGTAAACAATTAAAAACACACGACAATTAAGTTGTTTTTGACTCAAAAATATTCCATTCTACAAGTGACAAACCCATATATCACAAAAATATGATGTAAAGGGCAAAACACCTTTTCACCGTAACATCAGAATATATAAAAATAGGAGCATATCATAATGTTTAAGCGCAATATTAAAAAAGTAATAAGCCTTACGATGGCTGTCGTTATATCTGCTGCCAGCATATCTCTCACAGGCTGCAGTATAACCGACATCAGACGGCTTCGTGGAAAGAATAATAATTCATACGACACGCAGTATAGTTATAACACTACTGATAATGAAGCATTTGAAGAATTCACTGACGGACTGTTCAAAGAACTTATCGTTGATGATACACTGTCATTACATACCCTTCTTGAACATCCTGACGAATATGGCATTACAGATTATGATGTTACCCTTGGACGTATAGATACAGACTCACTTGATGATACATCTGATATAACACAGTGTATCACCGAGCTTACAGCATTTGACAGGAACTTCCTTTCCAAAAAACAGACAATAACTTACGACTATCTCCTTTCGTATCTTCAGACACGCCTGTGTTACAGTGACCTTGACTTATACGATACACAGCTCACACCAACCATAGGCATACAGATAGAGCTGCCACTTGTATTTTCAGAGTATACATTTGTGGAAAAAAAGGACGTGGATGAATACATAACACTGTTATGTGATGTCGATAGCTACTTTGCCAATCTCATAGAATATGAAAATATGCGTGCCAGCAAAGGTCTTACTAAAGAAGACTCCCTGCTTGACGATATTATAAGCTCATGTCAGTCAGTTATAGACTCCGTGAATAAAACAGGCTCGTCCGACCGCCTTTTTATAGATGACTTTAACACACGTATAGATGCACTTACATTTATATCTGATGACGAGAAAGCTGAATATAAGAAGCTTAACCTTGATGCCATCAATAATCACGTAATCCCCGGTTATCAGACACTTATTGACGGTCTTAGCGCACTTAAGGGCACTAACCGCTACACAGGCGGAATATGCAGCTATCCTGATGGTCAGAGATACTATGAGGGACTTTTAGAGCAGACACTTGGATGGAGTAAGTCGGTAGATGAGTACAACTCTCTTCTTGAAGATTATATGCGTGGCTATATGCTTGTTATGAGAAAGCTTGTCCAGAAGGACTCTTCACTGATTGACAGTCTTAGCCGCTACTCTTTTAATATGACTGAACCTGAAAGTATCATAGAGGACTTAAAGAAACGCATAACTGACGATTATCCAGAATTAGATGAGGCTGGCTATTCTATCAAATATGTATCTGACAGCCTGCGCGACTATGCAAGCCCTGCCATGTACTTTATGCCACAGATAGATAACCCTGATATCAATTCAATATATATAAATAACTCTGGAACTGACAGCAGCGACATATATCCGGTACTTTCACATGAAAGTTATCCGGGACATATGTATCAGACACAGTACTTTTTAAAGACTAATCCTTCTTTGATACGCTCGTACATAAAACCGGGCGGATATATGGAAGGCTGGGCTTCGTATGTAGAAGTCCACTCTTACGAATATAACAACAATAACAACGATAACCTTAACACTCTTGCCAAATGTAATTACGCCCTTACCCTTTGCTTACATGCCATAGGCGATATAGGTGTCAACTACTATGGATGGGATGAAGCAAGACTGTCATCCTACTTAAGCAACTGGGGCTTTAACAGCCCTGACACTGCACACTGGATGTATACAGCACTCATCGCTAATCCAGGCAACTACTGCAAATATGTGCTTGGATTTATAGGTTTTGAAGAACTTAAAAAACAGGCCCAGAAAGACCTTGGCAGTGACTTCTCCTTAAAAGAGTTCCACCGCTACATTCTTGAAACAGGACCTGTACAGTTCGATATTCTGTTTTCTAATCTTAAAGAATGGGAAGAAAGCCTAGTAGTAGTATCCTCCCGGGCAGCATAATCCGCCACCGCCAAGACAACAGTTGCAGGCAAGATTAAGAAGTATCAGTCTCATGCACCAGCCACCCATGCTGCGGCCTGGGTTCTGATACGTCTGCTGTCTTCCTGTATACCATTCTCCGCCACTGTTCATCCTCTGGTAGAACATTCTATACTGCATATTATCCGGCGCAAGCTCAACTGCACGTCTTGCATGTTCCATGGCAGTCGCCTGATTACCCTTTCCGGCATTAGCCTGCGCACTATAATAGTACCATCTGGCATCTCTGTCTTCCATCGAATTAAGCACATTTAACGCTTCATCATATCCACCATTATTAATGTAGTTAGCTGCAGCTCTTAAATGTATAGTAGTCTGGTCGTTACCATTCATATTGGAAGCGCTGCCTGAACCACCATATCCACCAAAGCCAAATGGTCCATAACCCCAGAAATCTCCGCCAAAGTTACCATATCCGCCATTCTGCCCGTCATTCTGGTAATCACCATCATAGCCATAGCTTCCTGTACCGCCACGATTCTGGCTGTAAGAAGATGTATATCCACCTTCTTTTTCCTTCATTATCTGGTTATAAGCCTGCTGTACTGTCTTAAACATCTCCTCGGCCTTATCCTTGTTAGGATTGTTAATATTGGCATCAGGATGATACTTTCTGCTTAATGTTCTATATGCCTTTTTTATCTCTTCGTCTGAAGCATCCCTTGATACTCCAAGTACTGAATACGGATCAGTCATACTTCCTCCAAATCTTATCTTTGATCAACACTGTCTTTTTTATTCTTACACAGTTCAAACCTTGTCCATACACCAGAATATATTATATTCCTTAAAAGATTAACATTTTCTATTATAGGAAGTCTCTCAAAGCCAGCCGCACACTGTGCCATAAGTGACTTCAACACATTTTCCACAAATATATCATAATCGGGTCTGTCAGCATATGCCCTGAGTGCGTTATATCTGCCCTTCTTATTATCCTCATCCAGGTCCTCATATGCATCCAGTATATATATAAATCTTCCAAGTGAGCTGCCAATCTTAACAAGTGTATCCTTCCACTCGTCATCCTTCATAAGCAGTATCTGCGACATAATTATGCCAAACTGTTCCGCTGGCATATCCACGTTGCTCTCACCTGCTTTTTCAAGCTCACCCAGTTTATCCATCGCAGTCCTTATCGCTGCTGCTTTATCTTTATATTCAGCCTCAATACGTCTTACTTTTCCTTTAAGTGAGTCTGCAAGTGCCTTTCTTGTAACTTTCCTGTCATCATTCCAGTCATCCATGCATTTGTAATAAGTCATAAGCACATTCATATCGGCAACATAAGCCGATATATCGTTCCTGCTTACAGGATGCTTATGAACAGGATGCGCTATACACCTTGCCTCATACTTTCTCGTATCAGGCTCGTACAGCCCTGTAAGAAGCAGCATCAGAAATGTCATATCATAACTTATAGATAACTGCCCATTCACTCCGTACCGCTCTTTCAGCTCATCACACAGTCCACAGTAATATGAACGGTATACATCATATTCTTTAATCTTAAGCTCCGGCTTATTCACTACAACATATCCGTACACAGCACTATCTCCCATCGTAATCCATATCAAGATGTAAGGGTTAAGAAATATTCTGCCCCTTACTTGATGTACACGGATTGCTACATTACTCTGCAATCCTCTGACACTAAAAACGGAAGCGTAATCTTCTCTACCACACGTATATGGTATCAGATACCGCTCCCGCTTATCATATAACATATTTAAAACACACGTCAATCAATGCCTGAAAGATTAATAAATCTTTTAGATTATTTAGCATCGATTTAAAAAAACTGGTCTTTATAATCCGTTCCCCATATAAGGAAATCTTCATAATCCGCCATTGAATTAAACTTCATATCATCTGTATCAAGCTCCTCGGCTTCACTTTCCTTCTGCCGGTCTAATTCAGCATCATACACCTTCCTGTGTGGAAATGTATACTTGTGTATATCTTCTTCATAGCCTTTACCATCATATTCCGGGTACACATTAATCACCTCCATAGTGGAAGTATTCCCCGGAACGATAATATTATTAAAAATGTATTCATCAATATATCACAATCGCCTGACTTCCCATTCTGCGGTATCTGTCCTCAACAGTTTCCTTGTCATACTCGTATATGCCTCTTAATGGATCCGCCATAATATATGTATCTTCTGTATAGCCGATAAGCACCATAGCGTGCTCGTGTGACAGCCATGTTATCTTTTCGCCATCTACTGTCCATTCTGCTGCTTCGTGTGGCTTTGCCATCCACATAGTTTCCCATACAAGCACCGGATGCCCCTGGTCTACATAATCTACAAGCTCATCATAATCTGCCCCTGTGACATTGTATACATTCATATCTGAGTCCTGTGCAGCCAGATACTTTCTTGCAGAATTGACGATTACAGGTGCAAATGCGCCGCATGAATGTTCATCTCTTGGATTACCCACAAATGCTTTGTAAGGTGATGTATCTCCAACTGGCCCCTTATCAAGATACTTATCCGCCATAGTAAGCTTGTCAACATCATATCCAAGATAGTTTAAAACTATAGTCAGCGCTGTAATCTCACAGCCTGTTGGCAGTTCAGGATTTTGTAACACACATTTTACATTAAGACGATTGCTTCTACGTGCTGCCGTTTCAGGTTCCTCTGTAACAGCTTCTTTTTCAGTTGCAACAACCTCCTCACTTGTCAATTCTTCGTATTTCTGCTCTGGTGTTGTTTCTTCATACTTTTCTTCGTTAGTTATCTGCTCATATGATGCTTCATATGTTTCTTCCTGTAACTCACTATCCGGCTGTTCTTCTACTACGTCACCCATAGTACTTACTGTTTCACCTTTCATATAGTCGGCCTTCTGTATGTAGTCCTCAACCGGCCTTAACTTTGCCAACATAACAATGCCCATAATACCTGCGGCTGTTACAGCTCCAGCCATCATAAGCCGTAATGTTTTTCTTCGTTTATTAACTTTTCTTCCCATATGAACCTCTTTTCCAGCTAAATATAGCTAATCCCCTTTATCGTCTGAATAGAATTTTCTCCGTCACAATTCTAATCAGTAGTTCTGTTCTATATATTTAATATAAACCTCTTAACTTACAATATTCTTACAATAATTAAATTTCCGGATGAAAATTCTCAATATTCCAGAGTTCATCATTATCTTTTAAATGTTAAATTAATTAAACCTTGGGATTATTATGAAACATTTACTTAAAATGTAATTAAAATGGCTGAACGTCAAAGACCAAAGATGTCAGAATAAAAAATAAAAGCCCCTCAACCTGGCTCCATCGACCAAATCAAAAGACTTTCCTAAATGCACCGCCAGGGGTTCGAACCCTGGACACCCTGATTAAGAGTCAGGTGCTCTACCAACTGAGCTAGCGGTGCATATTTTATATTTCGTTGCCGTAACAACAAAAAATATATTATATCCTTTTTATCAAAAAATCAAGTGCTTTTTTGTATTTATTTAAGAACAATCCAATTTTTTATATTTATTGGCATTATTTTAGGCTTTTTTTACGAAAAAAGGGTTTTTTTACTTATTCATATAGGGTATCATACTTATATATAAGTATATCTTTATAACACATATAAATATACAATATAGCTGCTGTGACAAGCAACCGGTAAATAACCAGATAACAGCAGTAAACAACGCAACAACAACAACAACAACAACAACAGTAACAACAATAATAAAATAATACAGGAGCATATATGTCAACAGATGAAAACAAAAACAGCGGTAACAACACGAACACCGCACAGGATATTAACCCTGTTATAAGAAAAAACCGTTTCCAGCCTAACAGCCGGTACTTTACAATAGTGATATACGGACTTATGTTTGTCCTTGGAACAATTCTTCTTGTAAGGATTGTCGGAAGCTTTAACAACACAGTCAAGTTGCTTGGACAGGCACTTCAGGTTATTGCACCATTCCTTGTAGGTGCATTTATAGCATTTATACTGTACCTCTTGTCAGATTTTTCTACAGAAATCTGTTCAAGAATACACTTCATATGAAATCAGACAAGCTTTCCAAGTGGTTATCAATACTTGTAACTTATGTTATTGCTATCGGTGTTATTGCAATACTTATGGTATTCATACTTCCACAGTTGTATACGAGTATAACCGATATCGTGGACAGACTGCCTGTCTGGTACAACAACCTGACTACGATGGTAGATAACTTTGAAAACCGGCATGCAGACCTCGGCTTTATAGATTATAACGTTATAAATGAGCACCTTACATCACTGTATCCTAAGATTATATCCTATCTTACAGATACACTTGCTAACCTGCTTCCATACGTTGTAAATACTTCTATGGCTATCGTAAAAGGAATTGTCAACCTTATTATATCAATTATGGTATCTGTTTATATGATATCAGACCACAAGAATATATTTTACCAGTTTAAAAAGCTTCTTTACGCTGTATTTCCTAAGCAGGCCGCTGATACAGCAAGAACCATATGCAGGGAAAGCACAAACATTTTCCTTAAGTTTATGTATGGAAAGGCGATTGATTCGGTAATTATCGGAATTATATGCTTTATATGTATGAATATATTCAAGTTCCCATACACAGTGCTTATAAGCGTTATCGTGGGTATCACTAATATGATTCCTTACTTCGGACCTTATATCGGCGGTGTTCTTGGTGGTATAATCATAGTTATTGTTAATCCTGTACAGGTTATATTCTTTGCGGTTATGATACTTGTCATCCAGCAGTTTGACGGTCTTTTCCTTGGTCCCAAAATTCTTGGTGACAGTACAGGACTTAAGCCTCTGTGGGTTATATTCGCCATCGTGGTAGGCGGAGCTATGTTCGGCGTGCTTGGTATGTTCCTCGGAGTTCCTACTATGGCAGTTATATGTTACATTCTTAACATAGTGGTGGAGCATTTCCTTAAGAAACGTAACATCACAGTACAGCCTTATGACTCACCTGACAAGATGTAAATGTATCTTATACTATAAATGAACAAATAAGGAAAAATGCACATAGATAAATTATTTTGTTTGTGGTTGAGATAATTTCGATGGATTATGTAAATGCATCTTTCTAACACTGACATAATTATGATATTTATATAATACTTTCACTTGCAGTTGACTATATGATATATCTCATCCCACGAGCGCTTGAACCTGACTATCCTCTTATTCCAGCACTTGTGGTAGTAGAGGAATTCATTGATACGGTTTATAGGACAACATCTGTTACAACGCATAATAATACACCCCTTTACAGCATTATGAGCGCCGGAATTAACCGGCTGCCTGTTTTAATATATGCTGCAAAGGGGTATTTGTTTCCGCTTTTTTATTTTCTATCTGCGATAAGCTTGCATATCGGATTGCCCATTTCTGAGAACTTCTTCTCATACTCTGTCATGACATTGCCTTCATTAAGTCGCGCATCGTTGTGAAGGTCGTATGTACATTCCTCAAGTATCCAGCCTGCTTCCCTAACCTCTTCCACTGAAAAGTCGAATAAGTCTTTATTATCTGTCTTAAACTCAACTCTTCCTGTTTTCTTTAACATCTGGTCATATCTTGCAAAAAACTGTCTTGATGTAAGTCTTCTCTTTGCGTGTCTGTCCTTTGGCCATGGGTCTGAGAAGTTTAAGTATATTCTGTCAACCTCGTCCTTTCCAAACACTTCATTAATATTCTCTGCATCCATACGGATAAATCTTAAGTTAGGAAGCTGTAGCTCATCCTGCTTCTCAACTGCCCTTAAAAGCACGCTCGAGTACTTTTCTATACCTACATAGTTAATATCCGGGTTCATTGATGCAAGTGTTGTTATAAACACACCTTTTCCCATTCCTATCTCTATATGAATTGGATTATCGTTTTTAAACACATCCTTCCAAGTTCCTTTCATTCCTTCCGGTTCTGTGAATACATATTCATTCTCTACCATTACCTCTCTTGCACCGGGTACATTTCTTAAACGCATATTTTCCTCCATTCTATCCTGCATATCCATAATAAATAATGTAAATTATTACACACGCATTTTTATCTGCATAATTCTTTTTTAGTATCGTGGGCAAACTCCCGACTTTAATACCTACGGATTGTTCCGTGCTAAATATTCGCATATCGTGGGATTATTACCATATGACAATGACATCCTAATATCATACTATAGTTACTGTCCATAATCAATCTTAAAAATATTATGATGTAAGTGTCAAAAGTATAAAAAGTCTAAAAGACTATAAATAACTATTTTAAAGAAAAAAAAGTTGTGTTATATTACTATAGAAAACAAAATCTTATATGAAAATGGGGATTTATCTATGTTTAATGCATTTAAAAAATATATTAAAAAAACTTTAAGTATGGTAACTGCCACAACGATTATTGCAGTTACAGTATTTTCAATGGCAGCACCCGTAGCTGCCGCAACTGGAAGCACTGACACATCTGCCGCATGGCCTGATGCACCTTCCATAACATGCGAAAGTGCCATTCTTATAGATGCCGATACAGGCTCCATACTCTACGAAAAGGATGCCTACCGCAAGTGTTATCCTGCTTCCACAACCAAAATTCTTACTGGTCTTCTTACTATTGAAAACTGTAACCTAAGCGATACAATGACTATTTCAACTAACGCCGCAAATTCTGTCAACCCATATGAGGATGCCAATCTTAGTATGAAGGCTGGAGAACAGATTACCGTTGAGCAGGCATTATACGGACTTTTATTATATTCAGCCAATGAGATAGCTTATGCACTTGCTGAACAGGTTGCAGGAACGGCCGATGCATTTGTTGATATGATGAATAACAAGGCGAAGGAGCTTGGTGCCATAAACACCCACTTTGCCAATCCAAGCGGATTATACAATGCCAACCACTACACAACAGCATATGATATGGCGATGATTGCAAGAGGCTGCTACAACAATGCCTCCTTTGTTAATATCGACTCAACTTCATCATCATATACTATTTCGGCTACCAATATGTCGGCACAGCGTACTATAAGACATCGTCATAAAATGCTTAAAGACCGCGAATTTTACTATGAATACTGTAAGGGTGGAAAGACCGGATTTACTGACGAATCACTTATGACACTCGTAACATTTGCAGAAAAAGATGGTATGCGACTTATATGCGTTGTATTCCGCTCACCTGATGATACAATCCGTTACACAGATACGAGAACACTGTTTGACTGGGGCTTTAACAACTTCAAGAAGTCAACTACTTCTGACTCACAGATAAGCTCACTGTTCTCAACTGATAATTACTATTCTTCAGATGTTTTTGGCAGGTCAAAGCTTGCTTTTAACCTTAGTGCATCATTTATAACTATTCCTACTACCGGCTCTACTTCTGATGTAACTATGGATGTAAACACTGACTATGACATAACAAACAATGATGACAAGCTTACTGCAAAGCTTAACTATAAGTACGGCGATAACACTGTCGGAGCCACAACTTTAACTATATCCTCAGGTAATGCCATTAAAGACAGCCAGCTTCCTTATCTTAGCAACGAAGAAGAAAGCACGTCACTTTCTCCTAAGCGCTGCCTGAAAGTAAATATATGGATAGTACTTGTGGCTGCCGCTGGTGTATTTATTATCGTTTATATTTGTAAGAACAGAACTTCTCCAAGAAACAGACGCAATCATTATTCAAAAAGAAATCTAAAGTTCTAATATCAATATTTCTTGACATATTCCTTACTCTGACTGTACAATCTATACGGCAGTAAGGAATATGGTCAGAATCCATAACAGCTCACTCTACTGTATGCCGATACATATCTTTATTACGCCACTGTAAGCAGATTTACTATATATTCAGTATATAATGGTATTCCCTCAATATATAGCTATATTCTGTACATGGGAAGGCAAAGATATGGCAGGTTTGTTAACCGTAAGCGGCAAGTCAGGATATTTACTGCACAATAATATTACACGCCAGCTGGTGAGAGTCTGGTAAGGAGGATATATGAATACTTTAAGAAAGAGAATCTGCTCGTTAGTCATTGCAGCATGCCTCATATGCATGAGCGTTGTTCCAGCTATGGCAGATTCTACTGTAACAACAGCCGGTACTAACACCGTATCAGCTAGTGAAGTCAGAACAGAAGCTAAGGCTACAGCCAGGTTCCTTATGAATAACACTGATTTCACAGACATCTCAAACACAAGTACATTTTACAATGCATCAAGAAACCTTATTCTTTCTGTACGTTCAGGATATGATTGTTCTGTACAGGCTGATGCATATCTTAAGAGTGTAGATGCACTTCTTAATGCTGATGGAACACTTAACCTTGAAAATGCAAGCTCATTTGCAAATGACATTTATTCCAACTATGCATACCTTCTTTTAACACTTGCTGTTCTTGACAAGGATGCTGCTGATTATAACGGAATTAATGTTGTCGCTGCTTTTGATAACATTATTGCAAATGCTACTTCAGATGAGCTCACTAATAATCTTAACCCATATCTTTTAGGTGCTTACTACGCTGCCATCGCTTCTTACAAGGACAGTCTTACTAATGCTGATAATGCTGTTGCTGTAACTAAGACAGCTTTACTTGCACTCTGCACAGATAACAGCGGTATTGATTACTGGGGACACAGCGCTGATAACAATGGTACTGTACTTCCTTTCTTCGCAAGTCTCTATAAGACTGATGCTGAAGTTAAGAAACAGATTGACGGCGCAACAGCTTACACAACAAGCCTTGCTAATCCGGAAGACGGAACTATAACAAGCTGGGGTTCACTTAACTCTGACTCTACAGCACTTGCACTTGCTATGCAGGCACAGTATGGTGATGCAGCATTTGCAGCTACTACATATAAGGGATTTGTTGCTAACTTTAAGTCTGATAAGATAGAGGGTGCATACACTCCTATAGAAGATTATTACAATCCTGAAAAGATATCAACATACGCAAGTCAGGATGCTATGATAGGTCTTGTAACTTATCTTTATGCGCTCGAAGGAAAGGCTAATCCTTTCGATGTATCAGCAGAGGTAAAGGCTATTGCAGATGCTAAGAATAATGCTTCTGATGATAATACTAATACACCATCTGATAATACTAAGAACGATGCTGATAATAGCGGCTCTACAGAAGACAGCACTACAGCAGATAATTCTTCTGCTACAGCTGCTTCTACAGATAATTCTGCAAATGCTTCTACAGAAGCTTCTTCTGTTTCTGCTGACAGCTCTACAGCTTCTGAAACATCTGTACAGACTGCTGACTCATATAATGTTTACTTATACGCAGTTCTTGCTTTAGCAGCTGTATCTGGCATATGCACAGCAGGTTATGCAGCTAAGAAAAACCGCGCATAATTAGTATTATTTACAATAGAAGCTTCTCGTGATGTCAGAGTCCAAATGTATTACAGCTTTGACACCCTGTAATAAAAATAAGGTCATCCACCATATATAAAGTGGATGACCTATTTTTATGCCTTATATCCTCTGTTTCCAAGAGTATCCTGTGCCATCTCGTTAGCTCCGTATCTTGAATATGTAAGGCCAGAATATACTTTTTCTGTATTCTTCATAAGCGGCTCTGATGTATCCTGCCTGCTTACCTCTAAGAATGAAGCTCTCAGCTTTTTCATAAGTCCTGATACTTCATTAACCTTTTCATGGTCACACGAAACCTGTGCATTTATAAGTGACCTTTTCATATAATTATATAACTGATATAGCTGTACAGACACATCATATTTCATATCAAGTCCCTTGATAAGCTGGTCTATTCCTCTCATAGCCATATGAAGGCTTTCCTTGAACCCGCTGTCATCCTTCTGGACCGCCTCACTAAGATAATCTATCACAATATCATATGTTATAACAACAAGCTGCGACCTTGTAGCCTGTGATATTCTATATGAATAGGTTTTTATCATATCATTATCCATATAATCCCCATTCCTGTAACCTTATGCTTTATATGCCCCATAAATGACATACTCACATTACATTAGTTCTAGTTCTGAAGAAGCTGTAACACCTCTGAAGGTCTCTGGTTAGCCTGTGAAAGAATAGATGTAGCAGCCTGCGTAAGTACTGTCTGTGATGTATATTCTGTCATCTCTTCTGCCATATCTGTATCAATCTTGGCTGATAATGCCTTAGTTACATTTTCCTCTGATACCTCAAGGTTATTAGTAGTATGCTCAAATCTGTTTTCATATGCACCAATCTTTGAACGTACTGAGTTGACATAATTAATAGCAGTATCTACAGATGCTATTGCTAACTGTGATGTATAGCTTGTCATAACATTAATGTTATCTGTTCCTATTGTATATGTAGTTATTGGCGGAATATCAAGCACGATAACCTGATTTTCATTCGCACCTACATGTATGCTCATAGTTCCTACATCTGTAACCTCCTGATTGATATCAGTTGGTGTACCACCGGATGGCAATGACTTTCCGCTCTGCTTTGCGCCTACTGAATCATCAAATACTGTTCCTGCAACATTACCTGGAATATCCATAACGAATTCTTTGTTATTAACATCCTTTACAGTAACCTTTGTACCATTAGTAGAAAGAACTGCTGAATCACCGAAGCCAACTCTGCTACCTGTTGCGTTACCATTCTCATCTGTCTCCTGTGCAAATTCAGCAATAACATCGCTTCCTTCTGCATGTATGCCTTCGCCGCTTCCATCTGCATCGTATGCATCTGTTAATCCAAGAAGTCCTGCAAGCTGTTCATTACTGCATGTAATATCAAGCTTCTGATCTCTTCCGTACTGGTTTGTCATTATAACAAGACTGCTTCCTGTATATGTTGAAGAGGCTGTGTAACCTGCATAATCTGTTCCATTGGTCTTTGTATTATTAGCAGCATCTGCTGTTGCAAATGCCTTGCCACCTGTAAGATTGACACCTGATACTAACTTATCCATAATAGTATCAAGAGTATCTCCCTCTTCTATGCCTATCTTATATCCATTAACAGATATAGTGCCCTCCTGGTCTTTAGTGATAGTATCTGCAGCTGTCATAGTTATCTGTCCGCATACTGCTACAGCCTGTCTTGCATCCTGTGTTATTGTAATTCCATATATACCTGCTTTATAGCCATCTGATATGGAAAGCTGGTTTACTCCCTGAGTATCTGAATATACTCTTCTTGAAAGATTACCATTGATAAGTGACTGTGTGTTAAATTCTGTCTGTTCTGATATTCTGTCTATTTCCTGATTGACATTATCAATCTCCTGCTGTATGGCAGAACGCTCATCATCTGAGTTAACGTCATTGGCTGCCTGTACTGTAAGCTCCTTAAGACGTGTGAGCATAGACTGTATCTCTACAATAGCACCTTCTGCTGTGTTGAGCACAGATACACCATCTGTAGTATTATTATTCGCCTGCTGAAGACCTCTTATCTGAATTCTCATCTTTTCTGATATGGCACATCCGGCAGGGTCATCTGCGGAACTGTTTATCTTATATCCTGATGAAAGTCTCTGGATAGAGTCAGATAAAGAATTCTGCGCTTTCTGTAATGCATTATTTGATATAATGGCTGATATATTAGTGTTAATTCTCATATTTATTCCTCGTTCCCGCGCACACTACGGCGCAAATATCTTATACTGCTTCCCTGCTGTACTGACATTATCAATCCTCCGTGATTGAACTCATATATCTTATATCGGTAGTTATAGTTAATTCTTTAATCAGGTTATTACTTACCAAAGAATACTCCTGTAACGGTCTGCGCTATTCTGTACAACTCATCCGCTGGAACAGATGCTCCCGAATTCTCATAAGTAACATAATTAACATCCGGCACTCTTACTGTATTAATCCTTACGCTGTCCATATTGTGACCGCTCTTAAGGGCTGTTTCAAGCTCACCAAAGCTCTTATATATGCTGTGATCATCAGGATGTACTTTATTGGCATCCTGCTTTACAAATATACTCATATCCTTTCCATTAACCTTCGCCTCAATAGATAATTCTCCATAAGCTGAAGTATTCATTTTAATAGATATTTTTCCCTTATCCTTACTGTCTGAAAGGAATGTAAGATTAATAAGACCTGCCTTTCCATCCTTTACATATGGTATACGGTAGTCATTTTTTCTTGCAAGATTACTTATATATCTTATCTGTCGGTTACTTATTCTTAATTCTTCAAATGTATCATAGTCAACAGGAACTTCATCTGTATCTGTAAGTGAACTCTCAATAGCCTCCTCAAGTTCATCACCTGCTGCCTCTTCAAGATTAGTGTAAAGTGCTTCAAGCTTTTCTCTTCCTGATAATACTTCTGAAAGCTTCTCCTTACTGTCAATAAACGCAGCCGCCTCTGTACTGTTCTTATCTCTGGCAGCTTCTGCACTTCCAATTCCCTTGCCCTTAAGCGCTCTTGTATATGCCATAAGTTCTCCAGTTGCAAGAAGTTCATTTACAGCATTAATATTACCGATATTCTCATTAATTCCGGCTCTTCTTAACTCTCTTGTGACTTCTGCATCAGCATCTGCTGCCTTCTGTGTCACATCCTTTATATAGCTGCTGTCTAACTGCTTTTCAAGCTCTTCATCATAATTCTCAGCAAGATTTTCTGCAAAATGTTCTACATGCTGGTCTTCAATCGGCATATAAATGTCCGATTCTTTCAATGTATTAGGTGTGATATACTGCTGTGACTTTGCAAATAAAGACTCAAAGTAACTTACCATATCTTTATCTTCTTTAGTGAATTCAACTGTATCATCAATAGTCACATCTATTCCTGAATGTTTGCGGCTTGTGTAAGCACTGATAAGATTACCCATAGTAATCTCTTTACCCTGCTTCATAAGTGCTCCCGCACATACACCAGCATCTCTTGTAAATATATTCATCATCTGGTAGATACCGATGAACTGTTTCTTCTTTGTTTCAGTAATTCCACCTGTTTTATCCAGCTTATAAAGGAATCTTGAGTACTTCTCCTCGTTATCCTTAGTTGCACCCTGATTCATTCTGCTAAGATAATCGTTAACAGTCCATATATCTGTATCCATTGGATTGATACCTGAATCTATCATCTTTACAACTGTTTCAGGCTTCATGTTATTGACAAGATTATTAAGAGTTGAATATATCTTTCTTGCTCTTTCTACTGACTCCTTGGTTATGTCAATGTTGTTAGAAGCAAGGAGCTTTATAACATCCCTGTTTTCCTGTGTATTCTCCAGCTCAAGTCTTTCCATAATTCCACCGGCACTGTTATTGACTGCCTTAAGCATAGAATCATCAAGGTCTTCCCTTACCTGTGTTCCAACAGTCTTATAAGTACCAATAGCCTGCGCATATCTGCTTCTTAAGCTGCTTGCAACATTAGACACCATAGAAATACTAAGCTTGTATGGGTCGCTGTTCATAAGCTTCTGATACATTTGTGCTGGTGCTATCTCAATATCATAAAGCGCTTTTCTTACATCCAGCACGTCATTGTACATCTGCATATTTCCTGCATATGTTGAACCATTTGCCTCCATAGTCTTTAACTTATCAGTCAGTTCATCAATAGGTGTATAAAGAAGTGGTGTGTTATTTCTTTCAAGTACGATACCTGAACCTGCTGTAAGTAACATTCTTGCCTCAAGAAGTGTATTGTATGCCTTTTCCGGGCTGTACTGGTATCCGCCATACTGACCTACCTGTCCTGCACCACCGTTTGTCTGCATATATGAACCGTATTGTCCTGCACCTGCCTGTCCTGCATACACTGGCTGCTGTGCCATAACCGGCTGATTAACGTATGCCTGCTGTGCTGCTGCACCTGCCTGACCTGCATTAGCTGTGCCATCCATACTCCATCCTACCTGCATAACGACTTTAAGACTTGATATTGTAAATGCTTTTCCAGATGATATTACATTTACAATATCATCATAGCTTGCATCTGCCAATGTAACTATGGCTGACTTTACATTTTCCCATATAGATGGGTCGTTGGTAAGAGGTGTATCGTAAGCATCCCCACCTATCGCCATCTGGTCTGCTATCTTATCAAGCACCCTGCTCTGTCCTTCCTGTGTTCCAATGTCATCCACCTTAAGTGAATCAAGCATAGACTTGAACTTAAGTGTCTTCTCTGTAACAGGAATATTATTGTTGATAAGGTCCTGTGCGTTATTAAGGTTCTGAAGATTAACCGTAAGACCTGATTTTGTTATAAGCGACTCTATCTGAGGTCTCATCGCATTAAACTCCTGAAATGATATTTCATAACCACTTGACTGTGGCATACCTGCAACAGACATTTCTGCCTTATATATACCATCTATAGTAGGTGCTATGTCGTTGGCTATCATATAGTACTTTGCCTTCTCTGAGAGCTCTCCTATAGCCGCTGCCTGATCAAGAGCTGACTGCGCCTGCTTTAATGTATCTTCATCAAGACTTAATCCTGCGCCGCTAAGCCTTTCCACTACGTCAGCAGACACTCCTGCACTACCTGCCACCTGCTCTATGGCACTCTTACTTACACCTGTACCATAAGCTACATAATCATCTGAATGCATGGCAAGCTCTATTCTTATCTTATCTATAATAGACACCATCTCATCTGGTGACGAATCCATAATATTAAATCCATCCCCCGATATATCAACCGACTCCATTCCTGAAAGCTTCTTGACAAGTGCCTTAAAGCTTATCTGTGCTGTCTTGGCAGAGTCCATAATCTGCTGTTTTACATCCTCTGCTTCCTTTAAAAGTGACTCATATGTATTATCCCTAAGTCTGCTGTTATCCTGTCCGCCTGACACGACAACTCCGCCATAATTGCCACTCACTCCGTATGCTTTGGCAGCGTTATTTTCCTTATAATTAATGGAAGTTCCTGCATTAACCCCGTTTTTTACGTTTCCTTTATTAAAATCTCCTGCATATACTGAAACTGGCATATATTCCTTATTAACCTCCGTGTTTGTAGTCTTAAGTGCTTGTTAAACTATTTTTTAGTGCTGATTACTTCTATAATAAGGTCTTTTACCCATTTATGAGCAAGCTCATGTGGGCTTAGACCTTTTGACCCTGTTATCATATATTTCGGTCATATCACACAAAATATTTAATCTATGTCTGCAAATGGTCAGATTAAAAATTTCATCCCGCTTCTGACAAAATCCTCAGAATGTAATGAATCAAAAAACGGGACAGCCGTATTTTAATCATACCCTGTCCCATTATTATTCATATATGTATAATCAGCTTCTTTCTCTATGCTCATTATAGCATAATTTATTCACTCTGCCGTACATGTCCAGAAAAGCTGCCGTTTTTCTTGACTGTCAGGCTTTCGTCCGGCACTGCTCATTGCTTGCGCTCCTTAAATATTAGTTGGCTTATGTGCGTTCACATCACCATTGAATTCATATACAGCTATGCCATATCTATGTAAGTCAATAAGAAGTGATTCCTTATATCCATCGCACTCACCTCTCACACTTGTAAGAGTCTTCTTCTGGTTCTTCATATCATCACCAAGAACAAGCTTGTACTTTCCCTTTACTGGAACGCCAATTCTGTGGTTAGGACGTTCAACCGGAGTGAAGTTAAACACGAATAAAAGATGCCTCTTCTTATCAGGACTTATTCTTATAAATGAAAATACACTGTTATCCTTATCGTTGGCATTAATCCAACGGAAGCCCTCAGGACTGTAATCAGTTTCGTAAAGACATCTGTACTTCTTATTAAGAATAAGACATGCCTTTGTGAAATCCTTTAACTCCTTATGCGAATCATCCTCTAACAGATACCAGTCGAGTGCTCTCTTTTCACTCCACTCATTCCACTGACCGAACTCCTGTCCCATGAAAAGTAACTTCTTGCCAGGATGTCCGCACATATAAGCATAGGCAAGCTTAAGATTGGCAAACTTGTCCTCTCTGTCGCCCGGCATCTTTCCAAGCATAGAACACTTAAGATGAACAACCTCATCATGTGAAAGAACAAGTATAAAGTTCTCACTGTATGCATACATCAAAGAAAATGTCATCTTACCGTGATTAAACTTTCTAAAGTAAGGATCCAGCTTCATATATTCAAGGAAATCGTGCATCCAGCCCATGTTCCACTTAAATGTAAATCCGAGACACTCTCCGTTGTCAGGGTCACCACTTACCATAGGCCATGCTGTTGACTCCTCTGCTATAGTAACTGCCTGTGGGAAACGTTTCTTCATCATACTGTTAAAGTGCTTTAAGAAGCTCATAGCTTCAAGATTGCCATTACCACCGTACTTGTTAGGCACCCAGTTGCCATCTGTTCTGCCGTAATCAAGATACAGCATAGAAGCAACCGCATCCACTCTTAATCCATCAATATGGAACTTGTCCACCCAGAACATACCATTAGCAATAAGGAAGTTAGACACTTCATTCTTACCATAATCAAATACTTTCGTACCCCAGTCAGGATGTTCTCCCTTTCTTGGGTCAGCATACTCATATACGCAGCTTCCATCAAAGTTGGCAAGTCCATGCGCATCCTTTGGAAAATGTGCAGGAACCCAGTCAAGAATGACTGCGATTTTCTTGCTGTGCATATAATTAACAAAATACATAAAGTCCTCAGGTGTTCCATATCTTGCTGTTGGCGCATAATACCCTGTTACCTGATAACCCCATGAACCATCAAACGGATACTCAGCAATACCCATAAGCTCAATGTGTGTATAACCCATATCAGATACATACTCAGCAAGCTCTGGTGCAATATCCCTGTAATTAATATATCCGTCTTCTGTGCCATCCTCCTGCTTCTTCCATGAGCCAAGATGACACTCGTATATTGACATAGGTGCTTTTAAGTGGTCTTCCTTCTTCTTAGCCTCAACCCATGCATTATCTGTCCACTTAAATCCGTTAAGATTAGCTACTATAGAAGCTGTTTCCGGTCTTAACTGTGCCGCATTCGCATATGGGTCTGCCTTATATATAGCCTCCCCGTTCTGCCCGATAATCAGATACTTATACATCTGACCTTCCTTCGCACCTTCTATAAACAGCTCATATATGCCGCCATCTGATATCTTCTTCATGTCATATCCATAGGCTTTCCAGTCGTTAAACTCACCTATTACATACACATCCTTAGCCGCTGGTGCCCATACAGCAAAATAAACACCTGACTTACCATCTTTCTTTGCAACGTGAGCACCCATCTTATTGTATATTTCGTAATGAGTTCCCTGTCCAAAAAGATAAGCATCCAATTCACTTATGCATACATCATCATAATTCAATACATCAGCCATAGCCATATAACTCCGCCCTTCCACTTAATATTACCTGATACCTAACTTAAATAGCCTAATCCTGTTTTACTCATATCGGCACACTATTACCTATTATATGCTGCCATTATATCTCTTAGTACTACTAAAAATATTATCAGGTCACATACGCATTTGTATAGCTGTATTTTACCATAACATTAGATTAAATACTATTGATTTTTTGACAATCGGTCATTTTTATTCAATTTATAATTTCCAGCCGTAAAACATACGTGCTATTTTAGAATTAACTTCAATCTTACACTTGACATCATAATTGCATAAACTTATCATAAGTATACTGGTTTTTATATAAAAGTTTATATTTTAAGGAGAATTATTATGATTTATTACCTGATAAGTCCCAGCTACATAAATGTAGTTACATTTGCCAGCATATTATTTGCATTTGCAGTAACATGTCTTGCAATATATATGGGAAAGAATATACTTCCAAGAGACGGCGGAAGAGCATATGCCATCAACGGCTCAAAGTCAGTTGGAAAGCCCCGTGGCGCTGGTATCATCTTTATACTTGTATTCACGATAACATGCATGCTTTTCGTTAACCTTACATCGGAGATTATCATATATCTTATACTTGTACTTGCCGCTATGCTTTCAGGCTACCTTGACGATGCATCTTCATCACCATGGGGCGAGTTAAAGAAAGGTATTATTGATTTTATCATTGCTGTTATGGCTGCTGTGACATACCTTCACTACAACCCTGACACATTTGATATAGCACTTTTTAAGCTGACAGTTACACTTAACCCTGTTATTTACGGTATACTTATTGTTATACTCATCTGGGCAAGTATCAATGTCACTAACTGTTCGGACGGTGTTGACGGACTGTGCGGAACTCTTTCTGCCATTACACTTACATCTGCATTTCTGTTATTCAGAATATTTGACATAGAAAGTTCTTTCAGACACGTAATACTTATTATGGTTGTATGTATACTTGGTTACCTGTGGTTTAACGCATCACCTAGCAGGCTGCTTATGGGCGATGCCGGTTCAAGGGCTATCGGAATATTTATTGCATTTTCATTCCTCAAGCTCCACTGCCCACTGTTATTCATTCCACTTGCCATCATCCTTATAATCGATGGCGGACTTGGATTAATCAAGGTTTCTTTCATAAGATTTCTTCATATCAATCTTATGCAGAATATACGAACACCTATTCACGACCATATGAGAAAAAACAAGGGCTGGTCAGATGCCCAGGTAGTATTCAGATTTGCCATCATCCAGATAGTTGTCGCTGCTGCCATTATATTTGCGGTTATGTAGTGTTGTTTGCAGACAGTTAAGTATATCTAATATACAGATAACAATTATTTAAAATAATATAAGCGGATAGATATATAGAGTCGTAATCAACTATATATCTATCCGCTTACTTAATTCAAAACCGGTACCTTTACCATACCTGTATTGCTATAATATTATCCCTTACCGTTGCTTTCCCTGCTTTCCTTTAGCATGGCTTCAAGGTCAGCTATCCTTTCAAGGTCTTTTGTATGCTGTTCTCCTTCTTAAGTTATTATCACTATGCATATTGATAATATATTTAT
>OGLW01000437.1_pt1 | contig 21011 bp, 16 predicted proteins | sample 1572961 | NCBI WGS metagenome assembly OGLW01 (sample SAMEA2581880, study PRJEB24529) | metagenome | biome: Human gut stool | place: China | collected 2011
TGTTGCTCAGGTACTTAAAAAAAATATTTTATAATAGTGTTGCGGAATTAAGGGTCTATACAATCTGCAATCGGTGTTGCATTCTCCACCATATCAGAATAGATATACCGTTGTTCGTTATTCGTACAACAGTAAACTTGAAAGTCGTCTATATTTTTAATATCGTCTATATTCATACTTTGTCAGAATTACCATTAATGTTATTTGTAAAAACACTCGTTTGGTATCTTTCATTTTGATAACCGACACTCGACAGGTGTGTTTCCTAATCTCTAATAGCTGCACCCTACGAATCATCCAGCGAATCAAGCGGATTGGGTATGCTCGACTTATGGGCACTCGTCACATGAAGATAAATGCTCGTCGTCTTTATATCATTGTGTCCCAGCAATTCCTGTATGGTTCTAAGGTCTGTCCCTTGCTCCAGTAGATGAGTGGCAAAGGAATGACGCAGCATATGTACGTGTACACGATGCTTGATGCCGGCACGCTGTGCGGCTTCTTTCAGCACTTTCACCAGTGCGCTTGCCGAGTATTGCTCGCCGGGAGTATCGCCCTCGAACAGCCATTTCTTCGGACGGTATTCCTTGAAATATTCCCGAAGCTCGTGCAGCACCTTTTCCGACAACAGCGAGTAACGGCATTTCTTACCCTTGCCCATGATGCGTACCAGCATCCGTTCACTGACAATGTCCTGTGGGGTGAGGTTCAGCAGTTCGCTCCTTCTCAGACCGGCGGAATAGATCAGGGAAATCATGCAGTGATGTTTCCGGTTCGTCAGACAGGAGAGGATGCGTTTTACCTCATCCCGGCTCAGCACTTCGGGTAACGTCTTGTACTCTTTGGCCCGTGTGATGCCGCCGTAATATTGCCGTTTGCCGCCTTTCACCTGCTCGTAATAGAACTTGATTGCGTTGATGCGCATGTTCTGCTGCGAAACGGAGATTTTCTTCTCGTTTACGAGATAGAGGATATACTTGTTGATGTCCGCCACTTTCAGGCGGTCGATGCTCCGTCCCTTGTGGTATTCCATGAAGTCGCTGAAATAGGCACGGTAGGTTTTCACGGTCGAGGGACTGTACCGCTTCTGTTCCAGCAGTTCCAGATAGCCTTCCGGCAATACGTATGTCCGCTGTGGTTTGGGATGCCGTACGTACACCCGGCTGTAATCTATGTAAGCGTGGGGAGAATAGCGGTCGTAGAAATCCGGCAGTTTAAAGGCGGCAGCCGTCATGTAGGCGGAACCGTTGTCCGTCTTTTCCACGTCCGTATCTTGGGCGAGCAGTAGGGCTATTGCCGGATCGCCTGCATACTCTATCCGTATGTAGTGTTCACCGTCCTTTTTTTCCCTGTACAGGACGATGTTTGACCGTTGCTTCTGTACCTTGTCCATATCTCTGGCTGTTGCTTCATGCCTCAAAGATAAAGCAAAGTATTGAAATCTGAACGGTTGTTCAGAAAATATTTTTATCGGAGTCTTTTAAATATTGCTAAAAAAGGAGTCAGGCTTTCAGGAGCGAGTACAGACAATCGAACTTCTCCTTCAATTCTTCTACGTCCAGACCGTTCAGGAACGATTGCTCGTAGGACATGCCCAGAAACACTTGGCGGAACAGCGGAGCGGTCTTTTTCACATCCGTATCTTGCTTTATTTCACCGCTATCCTTTGCCTTCTGTATGACTGTTCTCCATAACTCGTGTTCCTTGCGGAATATTTCTTCTATTTTCTCACGGGCTCCGGGATAATACATCCTCACTTGGGAAAGAAAATGAAAATAGTAGAAGTTGGGACAGCATTCATTGTCGTCCGCACAGCATCGCACCTGTTTGATGATACGGTTCATGGCCGTACTCACTCCTGCCACATACTGCTCTATAAATCCTGCCAGCGTTTCCGTCGGCCCGGCAAACTTGTTGGCCGGTGTCTGCATCTGTATGGCATACTTGTCCGCTACCGCCATGAACAGATCGAGTTTGTGGGGAAAATAATATACCACCCCTGTCTTTACCACCCCGCAGGCTTTTGCCAGCGTGCTGATACTCGCTTTCTCGTAATTCATCCTCAAAAACACCTTGAATGCCTTGTCTATCACTTCTTCCCGGTTGGTAATCATATCGGATTGTCCTTTTTTATGTTTCTTGTTGCGAAGGTACGCTTTTTATTTTGAAGTTTTTGTATCGGAACGTCATTCTTTCTTGCCGGCAGGCCACTTCATGCCATCCCGTAGCCACTCGTTCCCCATTCCCTCCTTTCCCTTTGCGCCATAGCCTCTTACCTCTACTTTCGTGCCGCAATTAACCTGATTGTATCACAATTAAACTCATTCACTTTATGGACAAAAAACTGAAAGATCTGAAAGACGAGGTATTGGTGGTGACCAACGCCGCCGAAGGCAACACCTCGCACGTGGTGGAGGACATCGAATCCGAAGGGGGACTCAAGACCAGACCGTTGGCAGGGGCAAAGCCTTCGGATCAGTTCATGCGGATAGACCGCAACGTGTCTATACTCGAAACGTTCTTCCTCAACATGAAACGACAGTTCGAGCGGCCGTCCGACTTCCGCTTCTATCACCTTCCGGCGGACTTGCTTGCCTCCGCCAAGGAGCTTGTCGGCCTGTTCAAGCAGCCCGAAAGTAATTCTGCCTTGCTGGACGAATACCGTCTTGACACGGAACAGTACGTACAGAGCCGGCAGCAGGCACAACAGCAGTCCGGCGGGGGCGGAACGGAGCAATCCACCCGCTGGAGCATGGAACAGGTGGACTGGCAGCAGCTTGAGCGCATGGGGGTAACACCCGAAACGTTAGGAGAACCGGGCCTCAGACGGTTGCTCAACGGCAACGAATCCGCCGTACTCACCCTGAAAACCGTTATCGAGGGAATAGAGTTTGAAACTCCCGCCTGCATCCGTCTGGCGGAGAATCCCGACGGTACGCTCCGGAACGAGATCGAATGTTGCAAGCGTTATCCGGAACTGGACACGCCGTATTTCAACGTGGAGTTCACTCCCGAAGTGAAACAGAACCTGCTGGAAAAAGGCAATGCGGGTTGCGTGGTGGAACTCGAACTGGCCGGAGGCGTGCGTGAGCCGTGTCTGGTATCGCTCAATCCCAAGACCAACCGGCTCCATCACATACCGGTCAGCGGGATAACCATTCCCGCAGAGGTGAACGGCACGGCGTTGACCGACGAACAGAGAAAACGCATCGCAAACGGCGAGTCCGTCCTTGTCGAAAACATGTGGTCGGAGAAAAAGCAGCGTCATTATGATGCACGTTTGCAGTTCAATGCGTGCAAGGGCGGATTCGACTATGACTTCAAGGGAATCGCCCACCGGCAGGAGCAGACCGCAGCTCAGGAACAGGAACAGAACCGGCAGCAGGAGCGTGGGCTGGTAATCCCCGCACGGCTGAAGGGGAAAGACCTTACCGAAGAACAGCAGGCATCACTGGCACAGGGCAAGGCGACCTACATCAAGGACATGACCGACAACGAGGGGAACCTGTTCAGTGCTTTCGTCCGTGTCAACCACGAGCGGGCGAAGTTCGATTTCTTCAAATGGAACCCGGACAAGAGCAAGAAACAGGAACAGTCGCAGCAGGCGGCCGTCCGTCAGGACGGAACGAAGCCGGCAAACGCCGTCAGCCGGAACCGCCCGGTACAGAAAGCCGATAAGAAAGGGGTATCCATCTGATCATTCACATGAATAATACAATAATTATATGAAAGTTATCATTGCAGAAAAGCCCAGCGTGGCACAGGGCATAGCGTCCGTAGTGGGCGCACGCCAACGGAAAGACGGGTATCTAACGGGGGACGGATATGCCGTAACATGGGCATTCGGGCATCTGGTCGGTCTTGCCATGCCCGAAAGCTACGGCTTTTCCGGCTTCCGCCGGGAACACCTCCCCATATTGCCGCAGGAGTTCAGGCTTGTACCCCGTCAGGTGCGGGAGGGTAAGGTGTACAAGGACGATCCCGGAGTGGTCAGGCAGCTGGAAGTGCTCCGGGAGCTGTTCGACAGGTGCGAGTCCATCATCGTCGCCACCGACGCAGGTCGTGAGGGAGAGTTGATTTTCCGTTACGTGTACAACTATCTCGGCTGTACCAAACCCTTTGTCCGTCTGTGGATCTCCTCGCTCACCGACAAGGCCATCCGTGAGGGGTTGCGGAATCTCAGGGAGGGAAGCCTTTACGACAATCTTTACCTCTCCGCCAAGGCCCGCAGCGAGGCGGACTGGCTCGTGGGCATCAACAGTTCTCAGGCGCTCAGCCTTGCCGCCGGGCAGGGCGTGTTCTCTTTGGGACGGGTGCAGACACCCACATTGGCGATGATCTGCTCACGATACCGGGAGAACAAACAGTTCGTACCCCGGAAGTATTTCCAGATAAAGGTTTCGGCGGCCAAGGACGGCATCGCCTTCTCCGCACTGTCACGGAACCGCTTCGATGACCTTGAAACGGCCACTGCCGGGCTACGTGAGGTAGAGGACGGCGGTATGCTTGCCGTCAGTTCCGTAGAGCGCAGGGAAGCCGTTCAGGAACCGCCGCTGCTCTATGACCTGACCGCCTTGCAGAAAGAGGCAAACGGCAAACTGGACTTCTCGGCCGACAAGACGCTCACGCTTGCGCAAAGCCTGTATGAGAAGAAGGTGCTAAGTTACCCACGTACCGGCAGCCGTTATATATCCGAAGATGTCTTCGAGGAGATTCCCTCACGCATAACGCTCTTGCAACAATATCCACGCTTCGCCGCCATCGCATCCGCTTTGCGGGACACACCGCTCAACCGCCGTCCGGTCGATGATGCCAAAGTCACCGACCACCATGCGCTGCTCGTTACCGAGAACCTGCCCGAAGGTCTGTCGCAGGACGAGCGGGCTATCTACGAAATGGTTGCCGCACGCCTGCTCGAAGCCTTCTCCCCGCATTGCGTCAAGGAAATGACCGAAGTTGCCTTGTCCGCAGGCGGTGAGATATTCACCCTCAAGGGGGCGGTCGTCAAATCCGCCGGTTGGCGTGCCGTGCGTGGCGAACCGGAAGAGGAGGTGGAGGAAACCACATTGCCGGAGTTACAGACGGATGAAACCCTGCCGCTGCTCGCTTCCGAAACGGTGGAGAAGCAGACCAAACCCAAACCGCTGCATACCGAGAGTTCGCTGCTCTCCGCTATGGAGCATTGCGGCAGGGAGATCGGCGACGGGCAGCTGCGTACCGCAATCCGGGAGGCCGGTATCGGAACTCCGGCCACCCGTGCGGCCGTTATCGAGACATTGTTCGCCCGTAACTATATACGCCGGGACAAGAAGAACCTTGTGCCCACCGAAAAAGGACTGGCGGTTTACGATACGGTAAAGGACAAGAAGATTGCCGATGTCGAAATGACAGCGGCGTGGGAGGATACCCTCGCCAAAATAGAAACCGGAGAGGCCGATGCGCCCTCTTTCCGCCGGGACATAGAGGTCTATACCGCACAGATCGTTGCCGAACTGCTGTCCGCCACCCTCGATGTAGCTCCTTCAGGGGAGCAATGCACCTGTCCTAAATGCAAGAAGAGCCGCATTCTGTTCTTCGACAAGGTCGCCAAATGCGCCGATGTCGATTGCGGATTCACCCTGTTCCGCAACAAGGGAGGCAAGGTATTGACCGACAAACAGATTGTCGGGCTGGTGACCACAGGCCGCACCCCTCTTGTCAAAGGCTTCAGGAACCGTGAGGGCAGGAGCTTCGATGCCGCACTGGTGCTTAATCCCGATTTTACCGTAGGCTATTCCTTCCCGGACAGGAAACCGCAGGGAGAAAAAAGCGGCAGGAAGAGATAACCCGTCCGGAATTGTATCACTTAATAATCCGATAATTATATGAATCAGAATAAATCCAACGTGCCGGTATCCGTAGCGGAAGAACCGGATGAATTGTCTTACTACCGTCTTACCCTGCTGGCCTTCCTGCGTGAGTCGCATCCCGATTTGGCGGATGACGAGTCTTTTGTCGCCACCCGCAGCGAGCAGGCCGCCGAAGCCTTCAGCGCAGCCGTCCGTTCCGGCCTGACCTACGACGATGCGGCACAACAGGCGAACGCCCTGCTTTTTCAGGGGTTGCATTTCTCTCCTCTGGACACGCTGGTTACCGTCCTCTGGAACGAGTTCGCCGCCGAAGTCCCCGAAGGCAGCGCACGCAGCGTGGCCTTGCAGCTGCTTCCCGAATGCCGGAAGGTCTTCGCCGGCTATACGCTCTCGGATGATTTCATGTTCAGCCCGGAGTTCGGGCAGCTCTATGACGAGCTGACAGGTACGGTTGTAATCTGGTTGGAAGAGAATGGCTTATAATAAAAAGGCGCATCTCAGGGACAATATAGAGGCAATCCGGCTGATGTTCCGTTTGGAGAAGGAACAGCGCACCGCCACACCGGAGGAAGCGGGCATACTCGCCGCCTACTCCGGGTTCGGAGGTATCAAGGCGGTTCTTTCCCCTTTCGGGAAACTTACCGACATACTCCGCTGGACACAGGCCGACCGTGAACTGTTCCCCCTGATTACGGAACTTCACAACGTCCTGCGTGACGGGGCCGCTGACGAGCGTGAGTACAGGCGGCTGGTGGAAAGCGTGAAGGCATCCACCTTTACCGCTTTCTACACGCCGCCGGCGATTGTCAATGCCATTGCCTCTTCTTTGGGCGAACACGGAGTGTCGCCCGGTCGTTTTCTCGATCCTTCATCGGGAACCGGCAATTTTGTCTCGGCCTTCCGACCGCAATGCCACTCCGCATCCGGCAACACTCCCGAAATTGTTGCCTATGAAAAGGATTTGCTTACCGGCCGCATCCTTGCCCGGCTCCATCCCGAAGCGCAGGTCAATATCAAGGGCTTCGAGGAGTTGCCCCCGCACCGCAACGGCTATTTCGACGTGGTGAGCAGCAACATCCCCTTCGGTGACATACGTGTTTTCGATCCCTCCTTCGACAACGGCACGGCGAGGCGTTTTGCGCTGAACAGCCTGCACAACTATTTCTTCGCCAAAGGGCTGGATGCCGTCCGTGAGGGAGGCGTCCTCGCCTTCATCACCTCACAGGGGGTGATGAACTCCGCTATGGCCTATCCCGTAAGGCAATACCTGATGAACCGATCCCGGCTGTTATCGGCTGTCCGCCTGCCCAACAACCTCTTTACCGACTATGCCGGTACGGAGGTGGGCAGCGACCTGGTTATCTTGCAGAAGGACACGCTTTCCCAAAGGGAATATACGTCACTCGAACGGTCTTTCGTGGAAATCGGCACGCAGGCCGACGGGACGACGCAGAACGAGTATTTCGAGCATACCGCCGCCATCGTGCATACACGTGGCCATGTCGGTACCGATCCCTACGGCAAGCCGGCACGCATCTACCTGCATGACGGGGGTATGGAAGCCATCGCCGCCGACATGAAGTATTTCCTTGACCGCAACCTCTCGGAACAGCTCGATCTGGACTTGTATCTCCGCCATTCACCCGTGCAGGAGTTCCGCAATCTGGTGAGCCGTCCGGCGGAAACCATGCAGCAACGCATCGCACAGGTGCGGGAAATCAACCGGTCCGGTAACATGAACGGACATTCCACTTCTACGGATCGACAGGCGGTACAGGTGGAGCGTCGGACTTCCACGCCGGAGCAGCCCTCAACGGATGCCCGGCCAACCGCCGCAAAGACCACGCCGGAGCCGGTCATGTCCCTGTACGACCTTTTCGGCTTCACACAAGAGGAGCGTTCACAGGTCAGGAAAAGGAAAACAAGGAGCACGAAGAAGGACTCCGGGCAGTTGTCCCTTTTCGATATGCCACCGTTGGAGCAACATCCCGCCCCGGCTGAACCGACTCCCCAAGAGAAAGAGCTGCAGGAGCGGGAACGGCAGGAACAGGAACGCCGCCGGCAGGAGGAAGAGGCCGCACGGCAGGAACGCATGAAGCCCCGTCCTTATCCGGCCGGCCTGCAGGAACACCACCGCAACGGCTCCCTTGTGGACGATGACGGGCAGATAGGCTACCTCTCCGCCATTGGCGGGGCCGCACCGGTATTCAACCCGTTGGATCTGCCCGAACGCCAGCGACGCCGTGCGTCGCTCTACATCGAGATACGTGACACCTACCATCACCTGTACGAGAACGAGGCGGCCGCCCATGCCGCAAATCCGGCGTTGCGTACCATGCTCAACACTCTTTACGATGACTTCATCCGTCAGTTCGGCAATCTGAACGACAGGAAGAACATTGACCTGTTCCGCATGGATGCGGGCAACCGTGAGATATTGTCGCTGGAACGTTACATCGACGGCCGGGCGGTCAAGGCCGACATCTTCGACCATCCCGTCTCGTACAACATCAACGAGATCACCCATACCGATGACGTGCACGAGGCGCTCACCGCCTCGCTCAACAAGTACGGCAACGTGGACATGGCGTACATGGAGTCCCTGACCGACAAATCGCAATCTGACTTGTTGGAGGAACTGCGTGGACGGATATTTTACAATCCCCTCTCGAAGAACTACGAGATTGCCGACCGTTTCATTTCCGGCAACGTCATGGCCAAGGCCGAACACATCGAGGAATATTTGCAGTCGCATCCCGACAACGGCGAGGCACGTATTTCCCTCGAAGCCCTGCGGCAGTCGCTTCCCACGCCCATACCTTTCGAGGATCTGGATTTCAATTTCGGCGAGCGTTGGATACCGGCGGGAGTGTACAGCCGCTACGCCTCATGGCTGTTCGACACGGACGTGTCCGTCCGTTATACCGCCAGCAGTGACGAATACAGCATCAGGGCCGACATGACCTCCCCACGCATCATGAACCAATATTCGGTGCGTTCGGAAAGCCGCATCTTCAACGGCATCGCCCTTATGCGCCATGCCATCCACAACACCACGCCCAACATCACCAAGACCGTATTGGACAAGACGGGCAAGGAAATGAAGATACGTGATCCGGAGGTTACCCTACTTGCCAACAGCAAGATTGACGAGATCCGTAACGGCTTCTCCGACTGGCTCATGGAACAGTCGCCGGAGTTCAAGCGGAAAATGGCGGACATGTACAACCGCAAGTTCAACTGCTTCGTCCGTCCCAAGTACGACGGCTCGCACCAGAGCTTTCCCGGTCTTGACCTCAAGGGGCTGGGCATTCCCGACCTGTATCCCAGCCAGAAGGACTGCATCTGGATGCTCAAGCAGAACGGAGGGGGGATCGCCGATCACGAGGTGGGTGGCGGCAAGACGCTCATCATGTGCTGTGCCGCCTACGAGATGAAGCGTCTGGGACTGGCGAACAAGCCCCTTGTCACCGGCCTGAAGGCGAACATCCACGAGATCGCACAGACCTTCGCCACCGCCTACCCGAACGCCAAAGTCCTCTATCCCGGCAAGGAGGACTTCACGCCGGAGCGCCGTGTCGAGATTTTCCACCGGATGAAGAACAACGACTGGGACGCCATCATCCTCTCGCACGAGCAGTTCGGCATGATACCGCAGTCCCCCGAAATCCAGCGTGACATCCTGCAACAGGAACTGGACAGTGTGGAAGAGAACCTCGAAGTCCTCTACCAGCAGGGTGCGGAAGTGAGCAACGCACAGATCAAGGGCATGGAGAAACGCAAGATGAACCTTGAGGTCAGGCTGAAAGAGCTGCTCCACGAGATCGAAACCCGCAAGGACGACGTGGCGGACTTCAAGCGCATGGGCATCGACCACCTCTTTGTCGATGAGAGCCACCGGTTCAAGAACCTGATGTTCACCACCCGGCACGACCGTGTGGCAGGTCTGGGCAACAGCGAGGGCAGCCAGCGTGCGCTCAACATGCTCTTCGCCCTGCGCACCATCCAGCAGCGCACCGGCAAGGACCTGGGAGCCACCTTCCTGTCGGGAACCACCATTTCCAACTCGCTGACCGAGCTGTACCTGCTCTTCAAGTACCTGCGCCCCCGGGAATTGGAGCGTCAGGGAATCAACTCCTTTGACGCATGGGCTGCGGTGTTTGCCCGGAAGTCCGTCGATTACGAGTTCTCCGTCACCAACGAGGTGGTGCAGAAAGAGCGTTTCCGCTACTTCATCAAGGTTCCGGAACTCGCTTCGTTCTATTCCGAGATCACCGACTTCCGTACCGCAGCCGACATCGGCATCGACCGTCCGGAGAAGAACGAGATACTGCACAACATACCCCCGACGCCCGACCAGAGGGAGTTCATACAGAAGCTCATCGAGTTCGCCAAGACCGGCAATGCCACCGTACTGGGCCGCCCGCCACTGAACGAGAGGGAAGAGAAGGCGAAGATGCTCATCGCCACCGACTACGCCCGGAAGATGTCGCTCGACATGCGGCTCATCGATCCGCTCTCCTACGGCGACGACAAGGACAACAAGGCCACCCATTGCGCCGATATGATTGCGAAGTATTACAATAAATACGCCGGGCATAAAGGCACTCAGTTCGTTTTCTCGGACTTGGGAACCTACAAGCCCGACCAGTGGAATCCGTACAGCGAGATCAAGCGCAAGCTGGTGGAGGATCACGGCATCCCCGAAGACCAGATACGTTTCATTCAGGAAGCCAAGACCGAGAAGAAGCGCAAGGCGATGATCGAGGCGATGAACGAGGGAAAGATACGTGTTCTCTTCGGCTCTACTGAAATGCTGGGCACGGGGGTCAACGCCCAGAAGCGGTGTGTCGCCATCCATCATCTCGACGCACCGTGGCGGCCTTCGGACTTGCAGCAGCGGGACGGCCGGGGCATCCGCAAGGGCAACGAGGTGGCCAAACTCTATGCGGACAACAAGGTGGACGTGATAATCTACGCAGTGGAGAAGTCGCTTGACAGCTACAAGTTCAACCTGCTTTACAACAAGCAGCTTTTCATCACCCAGCTCAAGCAGAACAACATGGGTTGCCGTACCATCGACGAGGGAGGCATGGACGAGAAGGGAGGCATACCTTTCTCAGAGTACGTGGCAGTGCTTTCCGGAAATACCGACCTGCTCGACAAGGCACGGTTGGAGAAGCGGATTGCCGGCATGGAAGGGGAGCGCAAGGCCTTCCAGCGTGGCAAGGGGGAATCACGCATCAAACTGGAAACTTTCCTGGCGAACCGGGCAAGCAACGATGACATCATCGCCCGTGTCAGGAAGGACAAGGCCGCCATCGAGAGCCGTATGCAGTACGACAAGGAGGGCAACAGGCTCAACCCCTTGAAGATTGACGGCGTGGCAGGCGATGATCCGAAAGTGATTGCCGCCAAACTCCACGAGATAGAGGACAGGGAACGCACGCACGGCCAGCCGAAGGTCATCGGCTCGCTCTATGGCTTCGACATCGTTGTCAAGACCGACACCACCGTCAAGGACGGTCTGGACTTCTGCGAGAACCGTTTCTTCGTGCGTGGTGAAGGCAACTTCCTCTACAACTATAACAACGGCCGCTTGGCGGTCGATCCGAAAACCGCCTGCCAGAACTTCATCAACGCCTTCGACAGCATCCCCCGCCTGATAGAGAAATACACGAGGGACAACGAAGCCATTGAGAAGGAACTCCCCGTCCTGGAACAGGTCGTCGGGGAAGTCTGGAAAAAGGAGGACGAGCTGAAGCAGCTCAAGGCCGACCTTGCCGCCCTTGACCGCAAGATCCTGCTCTCCCTCAAATCAGTGGATGCGCAGGAAAAAATTTTCAAAGTTGCCTTGTTTCATTAGCCCTTCAATTTTGTAACGACCGACGGACAGGATAACGCCCCCGCCGCCGGCATACCCGTCGCCGATGCTCCGCCCGGCAGTTCCTCACCGGGCAGTGTCCCCACACAGGACACGCCCCCTGCCGAGCCTTATGTCCACCGGATGCCCGACTTCCTCGCCGACAGGCAGCGCACTCCGCCCAAACTAAGCGGAATGCCCAAAAGCATCAGCATCAAAGAGGCAATGGGAGCGCTTGGCGGCAAGCTCGTCATCGGAGGCGTCCCCAAGTCCGGCAACAAGGACGATCCCGATCCTGACCGGCCCGAAAAGCCCAAACCCAAGCTGAAGTTATAGCTCCTGTAACCGAAGCCATAAAAACAACCCCACTCCGCCGGCTTCCCATGAAACAGCGGAGTGGGGTTTAATACTATAAGCCCCAAAAACATATATTATTCCTTATACATACTCAAACCCTTGTTTAGAACAAAAGGAATATCTATATTTGCAGTGTCATCGCTCGAAGAACGAAAGACTTGGTTGCCCGCATTACCGTAAATGCGGTTTTTTTATGCCCTTATTTTTCTCCGTTTATTATTTATTGTGATAATAAAGGTTGATTAATCACAATCTAAACAGAGTTCTGTAATTAATGCGAATTCGGTGGTATCATAAAATAGACTATAAATATATCAAGCTTTTTCGACTTCATCATCATGTTCTGAATCAGGAATAATTGATGCTAATTCATCTTCAACATCCAATCCATATGCGGCAGCTATCTGAGCAATCATATTGCCAAACGTTCCTCTCATTTCACCTAAAGCAGAAGCAAAAGTCCAACTTGCCCAATGATCCCAGTGCTGGGCCTTATATAGAAAATCTTTATCTTTTTTAAATTCCATTCTGTCAGTAAACTTTCGGGCTGCTATCCTCATTGCTTTAACAAACTCAAATAATTTTGAGTTTGCATTCATATTTTGCATTTCTGATGTAAGATATTCTCGTATTTGAATGGCAGATTTAACACAATATGTTGGAGATTCCATTTCACTCGGATTAAAAAGAACTCTCCTGTTTTCTAAGTAACGAATAATTCTTGTTGCTATTATAATCTCAGATTCTATAGGATTCCAAGATATACCAAATATAGGACAACTTAATCCTGTCAATCTATTCAAAATCGCTTTAAATTTCATTCTGTCTTCTTAAATATTTGATTATAACTAATTTATAAATCACATATCTTCCATTGAAAAAAGCCTGCTCTCTATCTCATACTTAAACAAGGCTTTCTTCCGTAATTCCTCTACTTTGAGTGCAAACAAATCCGGCTTGAAATTTTTGGATTGTCTTTTCACCTCTGCCACCAGAGCTTTTTTCTCTTCCGCATATAGTCCGACAATATCTATTTCATCCTGATCTTTATTATTCTTGCCTTGCCACCAAGAGCCTATATCTGCAAATTCCTTGCTTTCCATCATCTGTTGGCGGAAATACATTTCCAGAGCCAAACCGGAGAATGTCGGATAATCCTTTTTTATAATATCTGCCAAGCGTTCAAAATTCTGTATCTCTATATAATTTTGATACTTGATAAAATACCGGAACCAGAAACGCAAAAACATATCCGAAACTTCATAACGGACTGTCTGGGAACCCTCTTTGGAGAGTATGGGCCGTTTCTTCTTTACCAGATTATAGTCTTCTTCCAATCTCTTCAATTGTCCGCCCAGACTCATTCCACCCATAACCGCTTCCATTTCCGGCAGGGTGTTCTTACCATTGGAGATTGCTGATAAGATAGAAAAGTAATTACCGTATTTTTTTCCGAACTCCTGTATCAGCAAAGCCTGTCCTTCAGTCAGAAAGGATGAATCGGGTTGCAACATGAAATCGACCATGCTTTCCATGCTTGTACATCCATTGTCCATAAACTGCTCGATATACTTTGGGACACCACCGGTAAAGGTATAGAGTGCCAACAAGTCATCTTTAGTATAGTCGGCCTTATGATCCGATATGATTTCTTTCAATACGGAAGTAGTAAAAGGAGCTAACTTCATGATACTGTCAGCACGGCCATACAGCGGTTCTTTTGAATCCCTGAAGATTTTATTCATAAGGGTATAGACCGAACCGCTCACGATAAGATTGACATGGCTCTGTTTCCTCAGTCGATCCCAAGTATCCTGCATCAAACTGTAAATCTCTTGATTTATGTAATAGAACTCCTGAAATTCGTCTATAACCAGATTATATTCCATCCGTGTTCCCAAATCCATTAAGAAGCGGAACATTTCTGCAAAGTTGGTAAGTTCCGGTACATAAATATCAAGTGCCTGCCGGATCTCGGAAGTAAATCGTAAACAGAGATCTGTTTCATTGCTTCGGCTGACAAACAAGTACACCGTAGGAGTATCCTCGCAACTCTTGAATATAAGACTGGTCTTGCCGATACGTCGCCGACCGGTAAGGACAGTCATTTGGGAATGCACGGAAAAGGATACTTGGCGAACCTTTTCCAATGATGCTAACTCTTTTTCTCTATTGTAGAATTTCATATCCTTATCATTTTATGTTCGATTTCACTACTGCAAAGTTTACCACTGTAAAATTTACGGCGGTAAATTTTGTAAGCAATAGCAAAGTTACTAATAATTTTGAGAATATAATATGATTAAAGCACTGAAAACCAAAAAAGAGTAAATACTTAACATTTCAACTCATTTACGATACCGTATTATACTAAACCAACTAACATATATTCCAACTTCGAGACGCTATCTTCCACTATATCACTACAAAGCAAGAAAAAAACTTCCTACAAAGATGACGAAACCATAAAATAATCCCACTCCAGCAATTCTAATATACAACTGACAGAGTGGGATTGCTTAGTCTGAAGAACTAAATTTTATCTGTAAATATTTTGTTTCTAAAAACAGCTCGTTCTAACAGGGTTGAATATTTTATTACTTCAATATACATTTCTCCGTCTCTTCTGTTCTCTCCTCCATCTACTGGATAATTGGGGCAAAATAAATAATCAAAGTAATAAGCTTTTTTAAAAAATGGATTTGCTCGTTTAACTTCACTAAGGGTAAAACTTTCTCCTATCAAATAAGCATAAAATGTCGTTATTTCAAATCTTTCTTTTGCGTATTGCCTGATTAAGCCTGCATATTGAGAAACTTGTGATACAAATTTAGACACATCTGCATCCATACTTTTTAGTTCAATGATAATACATTTATGTTCTTTAGGAAATAAAAGTATATCTGGACGATTTCCTAATTTATCTCTATTGTAGGCTGTAAGCTCTTCAAGCTCTTCTTTTGTTAAATCTTCTCTAAAAAAAAGTTCACTTCCTACCTTTATATTTCTTAATTCAGATTCAGAAATTCCCTTATAGTGTATAAAATCATCATTTATCATCCATAAGTTACTATCCAATGGATTATCAGAATGTTGACTAAATAATATATTATGCAAGAAACTTTCATGATTAATCTTTTTCCCCTTGGAATTCTTTTGTTGACAATCCAATTGTTTATCTAACGTTTTCTGCATTAAATCTAATATTATTTTTCTTTTCGAAATATAACGCACCAACTCAGTTCTGTTAATTTGTGGAACCAATTCAGAAACTCTCTTTACTTTTTCATTAAGTTTCTTCTTAAAGTCTTTTGAACTTGGAGTAAGTTCCTTCAATGAATCCATCACTGATTTTATTCCGGCATCATGTTTCGCTGATATATCTGCATTGTATTCATATACTTTCTTTAAAATACTTTGATCTGAATCCCCTGCTTTATATCCTACTTCATTTAAAACCGTTCTATCTAACGAAAACATTTCTGCAAGTTCATCTATCTGAGCTTCGAATGATTCCTTAACTTTACTTATAGATTTATAATGTGCTGTTATAGAGGAAGTAACTTTTTCCTCAATGTCATCGGTTAAAATCTGTTCTTCACCAGAGAAAAGATTTCTTTTTTTAAGAAAGTCTTTTCTTGAATAGATAGCTAACTGTCCTCTCAAATCACTATCTTGTTGAGTTAGATAGGAACTTGAAATCAAAAATAACAAATAACTATTATTTATTTTAGGAGAATCTTTTATTAGTGAAAAATCAATACCTGACACTTCCACTGTTTCATTCTTGCTTGTCAGTTTTACCTCATTTCTTTTTTGTATAGAACAAGGTAAACTATACGAATTAATTATGAATTCTTCCGTATTGGGTGTTTTTATAATAGTATTTCCATCTACAGATATTTTAGAATAATTCACTTGTACAGAATCGGTATAATCTGGCTGTGGAATATCTTTTCCTGTTATTATCTGATCACTATCTTTATTATGAATACTGTTAATATAACATTCTAACTTTATTTGCTGAAGATTATCTCTATTTAGACAAAAGCGACTTAAGTAATGAATCAATATTCTATCTCTTAACTCTATTGTCGTAAGTTCATTATATTTTTCTTGATCTTCATCATTTAAGGGATAATAAAAAGAAACCATTGTTCCTATTGGTGTAGCTATATCTACTACTTCTTTTTCACTTGACCATATAACCGACTTTTGCGTTGCATAAAAATTTTTAGACAATACAATTCTTCTTTTATATTTCAAACCTTCTTCCTCAAAGACACTATATATATCTGTATTATTAAAGAAGTGTAAATATTGCACACGTCCTGTTCCAAAATTATTTTGCCCCTTAGATTCATCATATAATCTTCTTAGACGCCCAAAGTTATCATCATTAAATCCAATTCCTGTATCAATAATATCAATAGACAAAAAACTGTATTGTTCATGATTCAATGTTTTTGCCTTGTTAATTCTAATGGTAATAACATCATCTTTACCTGATGTTGCCTCTAAAGAATTGCTAATCGCCTCAAATATTGGTTGGAGATATGAAGAATGTTTTTTTACATGCTTCTTCATTAGTGTTGGATAAGATATATCTTGCGGTACAAATGTACCATTAACCAATTCTTTATACATAGCTATTTTATTAGAATTTAGGAAATATGATTCAACAAATATATAACAAGTTATTAAATATCGCTATGCGATTATTATTTTTATATTACAAAACAATTTTTGATTATAAACTTTCTCATAGTTTTATCCTACGAATAAGCTATTCATCCAAAAAACGCTTTAAATCATAATACATGGAGCGTGTAATTTCATTCTGATCTTTCTCCGAAATAAAATCAAATCCACACTTCAAATAGAATCCAACCGCATCATGGTAGGCATCCACCGTAATAAAACGACATCCGGTACGATTTCCGTGAGTGAACATAAACTTGATTAAGCGGATAATATCCCTTCCCAATCCCTGTCCTGCATATTCTTCTGATACAGCCAATCTTCCGATTTTAACAGCAGGATAATGTCTTCTGCGTTTGGCATTGGCAACGCGTCTGCTCAACCTATTCCATATGGAACGTTGGTCAGGATCAAAGGTTATCTTATCATTTAACAAGCTAAAATAAGCAACAGTTTTCCCACATGACAAATCTTCAAGCAGATAGGTGACAGCCATCAAGTCTGCCAAATATTTTTGAGAGTCATCAAATAAAAAACCGTTTAAGTCATTGTCTTTGCACTTAAACGGTTTTATGTTAGTATCTACCTTTAACGGTACAAAATCATAATTTTCAATAGCCATTGTTACAATGCGAATGAAGCAATGGCTTTGAACTTCTCATAAACTTTCTTTGCTGCTTCTTTCTCTTCCTTGCTTTCAGGTTTGAGATTTGCCATTTTTTCTGCAAAGCGTTTTGCATCCTTACCGGTTACAACCGGAGTTTCTTTAATAGGTCGAGCCATAGCATTTATATGATTAATATTACATTGCAAAGATACAGTTTTTCTTTCATTATAAAAAACTAATCAGCCTACTTTTAGACAAATACACAAAAAATAATACCATGCCGGACCGCTGTCCTTTGGAGTATCACCATTCGAACAAGAAAAGAAACTTCATCCTGTTTCACAACTGTATGAAGTCATTGCCATGACAAACACCAATACGCAGTTTGGGATTTCCTGCCTCACGGCAGTAGTTTCACCGGTACAAAGCAAAAACATGGACTTATTCTTTCGGCAGCGGATAGCTCTCGGACAGCTTGTCCTCACGTGCCTGCCGTTTTATTTCGTTCTCGTCGAAGTTGTTGCGGATGAACTCGTGCAAGTCCGACTCCTTGTAATATGTCTTGTGATATATCGAATAGAACTTCAACACCCCGTTATTCCGGTATCGTTGCAGCGTGCGTTTGCTGATGCGCAACAACAGGCATACTTCCTGATTGTCGTACAGACGCTCTCCGTTCAGGTAGTTCAGGTGCTTTTCCCTCGTTTCCGCCTTGTCCAGCTTCCGTGAGATGCGGTACAGCTCACCCATGATACGTTCCATCCATGCTTCAAATTCCGTTTTATCTACTAACATACGCTTTCCTCCTTAAAAGTTCCCGATAACATAATAGCTCTGGTTATCGGATGATTTCAGAATGATTTCTTTCTCACGCATGAACCTGATGTAGCTTTTCGCCGTGCGCTCCTTCACTTCCAGTATCGACTGGATTTCTTCCGCAAGCTCCACATAAGTAACAAAGCGCCTCCGGCTGAATACCTCTTTGGCCACCGCTACAAGCTCGTCCTCTTTGCGCTTGTCCTTTTCCTCTTTCGGCTTTTCGCCCAGATAGACATGCATGGCCTTTTCCTTATCCCACGAAAACTGCATGATAGGCACATCCAGCGGACTTCCATCCCTTACTTTCAGAGCCTTCACCACCGATATGACCGGATCGCTGTCCTTCTCTATGGAAAGGATTGCCGCAGCCTTCCGCTGCAACTCGCTTCCCAAGTGTCCCCTCAGCTTCAGCCCGTTGGGAATAAAATGCAGTACCGTTACGATACACGTCTTGTAGATACCGGCCAGCCGGTACAGTTCTTCCACGACGGCTATGCTCTCCGCTTCATCGTTGGCACATTTTATCAAATCCGCAATCCCGTCTATCACCACCAGATGAACACCGCCGTATTGATAATGGTACTTGTCCAAGCTCTGGATAATGGAAAGCAGGCGTTCTTTCCGGCTCATTCCCGTAAGACAATACGCCTTGAACCATTCCGGCATCGCCTCACGTCCGCATCGCCGCAGCAGGTTGCTGATATTCTTATACAGCTGTACTTCGCTCTGTTCCGTGTCATAGAACAGTACCGCCTTGTTCCTGCCGTTTTCGTGGAGCGTAACGCCCAGCGCATCCACATCCGTTCCGGTGGGACGGATAGCACCGGCAATCAGTGCCGCCACATAGTTACTTTTTCCCGTGCCTTCTCCGCCGGTGATACAAAGCAGGTTGCCTTGAGTTCCGAGAGGCACATCATTTACCGATACGATCATCTGTGCAATGGGAGGCGGGTTGTTGAAATCCACCTCGCAGGATTTCAATGCCGACATGGTTTCGCTGTATAAGGTTTCCAGATAGTCCAGAAAAAGCTTTATCAAATCCTCACGGCTGTTCCCCAGCATGAAGTAGTCCGATACATCCTTTTCCGTCTTTGTACCGGCAAGCGGGAGCAACAATCGTTTAACCCCGTATTCCTTCAGCTCCTCTTCACGTTTCGCCGAGCTTTTCAGCCCGGTACTGTCCACATCATAGAGGAGGATGATATGTTTGAACCGGAACGAAAGCCGGTGTATGACAGCCGCAGGGATAAAAGCCGTTTCCGAATTGAAACAGATTGCATGGAAGCCGTGTGCCGCCAGACTCATTACGTCCTTTTCCCCGCCTGTGATAAAGAGCAGATCACCCTTTGCCGGCAGCTGCTCCAGCCCGAAACAGTAGTTGTCGCCAAAATCACCGGCATACAGGAACCGCATTTGTGAACACGGACGGTAAACCTTGATATGCTGTTTCCCCATATATCCGAACATCGGTTCATCGACGCTTGTCATGCAGGAAAAAGGCTTCCTTTCCTGGTTCTCGCTGCTGAACTTCTTCAGCGATACCGTCCGGTACGCTTTCAGAACATTTTCCCCGATTCCCGATTTGCTCCAAAAGGCAAGTTCCGCAGCCGTAAAGGGCTTTTGCACGACAGTATAAGGCCGGACGCTTTTCGCTTTCGGTTCTTCCGATACCACTTCACTCTTTTGGGGGACTTTGCTATGGCTCACATGATATTCCTCATGTGCGGACAGCCCCAAATGCAGATCACGGTTTATCATTTCCATGATCTCGACAAACTCTTTAGGCTCCTTGCAGCTAAGGCCGTTCAGCCTGCCCACCAGCTCAAAGCAGTCCCCCGAATAATCCTCGTTCCCGAAATCCTTCATTTTAAATACACCGGCCTTGCGTTCGTAATAAATATTGCACGAAGCCTTCGTATCCTTATAAAAAGGGTTCAGGAAGTTCTTTCCCACCTTGAAGTCCACCGGCAGGTAATAGCGGAATACGGAAATGCCTTTTTCCGTCATTTTCAGTATATCATCCTTTCTTATCATTGCCGGTTCTCGTTAGGTAGTTCTTGCGAAAATCCTCCAATGTTTGAGGCTTGCACCGAATGGTACGCTCTTCCAGACAGCGTTCGACCTCCGACAGCTTGTACATACACCGTCCACGCAGCATGGAGTAGCTGATCAGGTTTTCATCCCTCAGGCGTTGCAATGTACGTGTACTGATTCCCAACGCTTCCGCCAGTTGGTTGCTGTCCAGCCAAGCCTCCTTTTTTTCTTCCGAAGGCAGCTGCGCTTCGGCTACATACCCGGCGATTTTTTCAATCTTCCCTACAAGCGCTTTATACGCTTCACTTTCAAATGTAATAACTTCCATAACAAACTTAATTTTTAATGTTTGCTGCAAAAGAATAACAATAAAAGGCAGCGCATGGGATACTATACGTGTACTACACCATGATTTTTTCGGTTCAGCGAAAAAGGAGGGGGAACCGCTTCACATAAACGGCGGTATCGAGGCGGACGGCAAGGCTGTAGGACTGATGCAGCATCCGCCCGGTGCAAGGGGCAAACCTATCCATATATATAGGTTCGCCCCTTGCACTGGGGATCTTTTTTTAAAGATTTAATAATCAAATGTTTGGAAAATAAAAAGTAATGCCCTATCTTTGCGGCATCAGAGAACGGCTGACAAACGAATGCCTCTCACTGACAACAAGCGTTCCTATAAATCGTTACTAATTCGTTACGGTACAATTTTTCAAGGTTTACAAGAGCTTATAAATCAAAGATATAGACCGCTACGGTGAAAACCCCAGGCGGATCACTT